>Ga0180433_10000961_pt1 | contig 48973 bp, 47 predicted proteins | sample SS_ome_8_FD_132980 | JGI IMG/M metagenome (GOLD analysis project Ga0180433, IMG submission 132980) | Hypersaline lake sediment archaeal communities from the Salton Sea, California, USA - SS_1_D_1 metaG | ecosystem: Environmental > Aquatic > Non-marine Saline and Alkaline > Hypersaline >...
ATAACCTCTAAACCAGCGATGCGGGGGCTGTTGAGAATGAAGACACGCTCCATTGAACGCCCATAAGCCACACGGTAAAGAGAGAAAGTTTCGCTCACTCCAGATCCCTTGCGGGCAATCACTGTGCCAGTGAAAGACTGAATGCGCTCTTTTGACCCTTCGATAATGCGTGTGTCAACTTTGAGTGTGTCGCCAATGTTGAAGCTTGGGATGTCCTTCTTCAAGGACTCAGCTTCGAGCTCTTCGAGAATTTGATTTTGACTCATTGTTTTTTCTCCATAAATTCTAACTTAAGTCGGGGCGCTTGGTCAATGTCGCCTCTTTCCGTTTACTGTCTCGCCACTCACCGATCATCTGGTGGTGCCCATTGAGCAGGACCTTAGGAACTGTCAACCCTTCAACCTCGGGGGGCCTCGTATAATGAGGGCAGTCGAGCAGACCATCTTCAAAAGAGTCCTGCCGAGCCGCCTCCTCGTGGCCAATCACACCGGGGATGAACCGAATCGTCGCATCGAGCAAAGCTGCCGCAGCGGGCAGGCCACTCGTCAAGACAAAGTCCCCAATGCTCACCTCGAGGTCGACCTCGAGATCTATCACCCTCTGATCGATCCCCTCATAGTGACCACAGATAATGATGAGATGGTCACATAAAGAGAGTTCCCGACAAAGGGAGGCATTGAGCGGTTTACCCTGTGGGGAAAGGTAGATAACGTAGCTTCCTTCTTTCTTGTGCGCGCGAATGGCACGAAGTAAGGGCTCTGCCATCAAGACCATTCCAGGTCCACCACCGTAAGGGCGATCATCGACGGTGCGATGCTTCCCCTCGGCAAAGTCTCGGATATCAACTAAGTTGATCTCTACGAGACCCTTCTCCCTCGCCCTCTTGACCATACTGACACCGAAGGGGCCATTAAAGTAGTCAGGAAAGAGAGAGAGGATATCGATTTTCATCGAGAATTAGGCAGATTTTTTCTTGCGTCTTTGAGCGACTCTTTTTGCCTGTTTTCTCACTTGCATTTCGCGGTATTCTTTGCTCGCTTCGGGGGCGTGACGGGCGAGAAGTGAGACCACTTTTTCAGTGGGCTCGGCACCCATTTTGAGCCAGTAAGCGACTCTTTCGCTCTCGACATGAGCCTCTTTATCCCCACTTTGTTGGGGATGATACCAACCTAGCATTTCGACATACTTCCCATCGCGAGGACTTCTAGTATCCGCGAGAACGAGTCGATAAGCTTTAGCATTAGTCCGCCCTTGCTGGCGGAGGCGAATTTTCAATCCCATATTACGAATCCATACTCCGTTGTTACTCTCAAGAGATTGTACACGTTTTCAGGTTAAATGACGATTAAAAAAATTTATCCAGCATTGCGTCGGAAATTCCAAACTGTTTTTTCAATTTGTTTTTCGACTTCGGGATCCCTTTAAAGAGTTTTTTGATGTTCTTAAATCCCTTGGCGAGGCGATTGACATCGTCAATTGTGGTCCCCGATCCCCGTGCGACGCGACGGCGACGCGAGGGGGTGAGCTCATCTAAACACTCTCTCTCCCTCTGGGTCATCGATTGGATGATCGCCTCTGTCTGTTTGAGTTCTTTCTCATCGAGGTCGAGATCACCCATAGCCCCCATCCCCGGCATCATCTTCAAAAGCCCCTTGAAAGAGCCCATCTTTTTGATGCTGTTCATCTGTTTGAGGTAGTCATCGTAGGTGAACGAGGCTTTTTTGAGTTTTTCTTCAAAGTCCTCGGTCTCTTTCTCGTCGAGGGTGGCCTCAGCTTTTTTGACGAGGTTGATGACATCGCCCATGCCCAGTATCCGGTCGGCCATCGACTCGGGGTTGAAGAGTTGAAAGTCATCGGGAGTTTCCCCCACTCCTTCAAATTTCAAGGGTTTATTTGTCACCTCTAAAATAGAAAGAGCCGCTCCGGCACGGGCATTGCCATCGAGCATGGTGAGGATCGACCCCGTGATGCCGATCATTTCATCGAAAGTTTGGGCCGTTTTAACCGCGTCCTGTCCGATCAAAGCGGAGGCGACAAAGAGGATCTCTTGAGGATTGGCAATTTTCTTGATCTCTTTGAGCTCATTCATCAACTCATCGTCGATGTGGAGGCGGCCCGCCGAGTCAATAATGACCACATCGTGACCCTGCTGTTTTGCATACTCAAGCCCCTTCTTGGCCACCTGCTTGGGGGGCCCCTTTTCTGTGAAGACGGGGACATCGATTTGAGAGCCGAGATGGGTGAGCTGCTCAATAGCCGCAGCTCGCTGAAGGTCACATGCAATTAAGAGGGGGTTTTTATTGAAAGGCTTCTTTTTCAAATAAAGGGCGAGTTTTGCCGCTGTTGTGGTTTTTCCCGACCCCTGGAGTCCGCAGAGCAAAAAGGTCGCTGGTTGCCCTTTGAGGTCAATTTTTGCCTCTTCGCTCCCCATTAACTTGACGAGCTCTTTGTGGATAATACTGATGAACTGATCCCCTGGATCGACAGATTTCAGCACCTCGTCGCCGAGCGCTTGCTCTTTGATCCCCTTCACAAAGCGACTCACAACGCCGTAGTTGACGTCGGCATCTAAAAGGGCGAGGCGGACTTGACGAACGGCATCGGAAATATTGCTCTCTTTAAGCCGTTTTTGCGAAATTTGTTGAAAGAGGTTTTGGAATTTTTCAGTCACTGCGCCGAACATGGTCTCTCCTTGGTCGTGTAGCGTAAAAAGAGGAAGCGATCGTGCCCTGCCCAATCCTTGGAGAGAGTGCGCCGATCGTAGTTAGGGGTATCAAAGAGCTCTAAAATCGCCTCTCCTTGACGCGTGCCTATCTCGAAAAAGACCCACGCTCCATCATTCAAATAGTTAGGAAGGTGTTTGGCAAAGTAGGCGTAGTACTCAAGGCCCGTTGGCCCACCCACTAAGGCGAGCTTAGGCTCAAAACAGCGGACGCTCTTTTCAAGCGTTTCATACTCCTCATTAGAGATGTAGGGAGGATTGCACAAGATGATGTCGGCCTTTTTCCCCTCAAAAGGGGCGAGGAGGTTCCCTTCGGCAAGGTGGATATTTAAATTGTTGCGCTGTGCATTGCGGTGGGCAAGGGAGAGACACTCTTTTGAGATATCAGAAAGGGTAATATCAATGCCTGGAAAAAAGCGCTTGAGCCCCAAACCGAGACACCCAGTGCCGGTGCAAATATCCCAGGCAACAAGGGGGCGCTTTTCGAGAGTCTTGATCACCGAGCACGCTTTGTGAAGGAGTATCTCTGTCTCCTGGCGGGGAATGAGCGCCTCGGGGGTGACTTCAATCGTGCAGCGGAAAAAATCGATGAATTTTGAGATGTATTCAAGAGGTTCACCCTCGATACGTCGTTTGAGAAGGGAGTGGCAATGGCGCCACTCTTTCCCTTGGACGGGGCGATCAAATTGTAGGTAAAGCTCAACGCGGGTGAGACGCAAAACGGTGGCTAGAATCTCTTCAGCGGCCTGCCGTGGACGGCTGACGCGGTGCATCTCTAAGAGTTTGCGCGACTCTTGTAAAGCCTGGCTGAGAGTTTTCATCTTTAGTCACCTAATATTGTACCCCAGAATGCCACCGACTAGCAGACTGCCTGAATTTTTCTTTTTAGCAGCTATTAGGTCACACTACAGGGGACTAAAATGGCTCACTAAAGCTTCTGTGACTTTGCCAAGATCGCCACTCAACATCACCCTATCTAGGCTGTAGAGAGTGAGTGAGAGTCTGTGGTCAGTGAGGCGATTTTGCGGAAAATTGTAAGTTCGAATCTTCTCGCTCCGATCGCCGGTGCCAACCTGAGACGCTCTAGCCTCGGCTCTTTCTTGAAGCTCTTTCTGCCGTTTCACCTCCGCAATGCGCGCCTTGAGCAAGCGCATCGCCGTTTCTTTGTTCTTGTGCTGTGAGCGCTCCTGCTGACAGGTGACCACAGTCCCAGTGGGCACGTGTGTGATCCTCACAGCGCTATCTGTCGTATTGACGTGCTGCCCACCGGCTCCAGAGGCGCGGTAGGTGTCAATTTTTAGATCTTTTTCATCGATCGGCTCATCACCGGCATCATCGCTCGGCTCCGCCATCACGGCCACGGTGATTGCCGATGTGTGGACTCGACCTTGAGTCTCAGTTTCAGGCACGCGCTGCACGCGGTGCGTCCCCCCTTCGTGGGCCAAGTAGCGAAAGGCTCCCTTCCCAGAAAGGACCATAATATACTCTTTGTAGCCACCCATGTCGGAACCAGAGCAGGAGATCTCTTCAATTGACCACCCCATCCGATCGGCGTAAAGGCGGTACATCTTCACACAATCGCCGACAAAGAGGGCCGCTTCATCTCCACCGGTGCCAGCCCGCAGTTCCATGATCACGTTGCAATCATCGCGAGGGTCGGGAGGGACGAGAAGAGACTGGAGCCTCCGCTCAGAATCTTCCAAAAGCCCTTTCAAGGAGGTCAGCTCTTCGCGCACCATCTCTAGAAGCTCAGGGTCACTCTCCTCTTTCAAGAGGCGCTCACTCTCAGCCACTCCCTTCGTCTCCTCAGAGAATGTGTGGTAAGCCTCCTTGATATCGGAAAGATACCGGTGCTCCTTGGTCAATTCGCGGTAGCGCTTTTGGTCCGATAGGACGTCGGGCTGACTGAGCAGCTCCTCGACCTCGGCCAAACGGCTCAGGAGGTCTTGGACCTTTTTTTCAAACTTCATGTCGTCTTCTTCTTGACGACCTTCTTCTTCTCGGGCTCTACGCTCTCTTTCTTCTTCGCCGCATACCGTTTCTTAAAGCGATCAACGCGCCCTTCAGTATCGACAAACTGGGTGCTGCCAGTGAAAAATGGGTGAGAGTCCGAAGTGATCGGAGCGCGATAAACGGGGTACTCTTTCCCTTCAAACGCTTCAGTTTCTGAAGGTTTTAGCGTGCTCCCACAAACAAATTTCTTTCCTGTAGCTGTGTCGACGAAAAGGACATCCTGGTAGTCGGGGTGCTTTTCTTTTTTCATGGACGGTCTCCTTACATATTTCGGCTCCGTATTGTAACCTGAAATTTGATAATTCACAAGGCTTTTTTTCTCGGTCTTCCCCATGTGAAATCCATTTTTTAACCTGGAAATCTATTCAAAAATTTGGGACAATGGGGCTCCAAACCTTAGAAGGAGATCGACAGGATGCACCAGTCCCCTTTCCGCCTCGCCCACCGCGAAGCGATCGTCAAGACTTTAGTCACCGCCACAGGGGCTCTCAGCCTCTTCACCGCTCTGACAGCGTCGATCCCCTTTGTTAAACACCTGACTCTGCTTCTCTCTATCTCCCCCTTTGGCATAAAACATTTTTTGATCTTCCAAGCCCTCACCCACGTTCTGATCAGCCCCGTCAACGGTCTTTTTTCAGTGGGCTACTTACTCAATCTTTTTTTTGAACTCTATATCCTCTACGTCGTCGGGTCGCAAATCTGCCAAAAGTGCGGTGTAAAACATTTTTTGAGTCTCTACCTCGGCTCAGCGGGATTCTCTGGCTTGGCTGTGATGCTTTTACTCAAACTCTTTCCTGTTATGGCCATTTACTCGGGGCCGAGCGCCGCCCTTATGGCCCTGCTTTTAGCCTTTGCCTTCTTCAATCCTCAGGGACAGATGCTTCTTTTCATGACAATCCCCGTCAAAATCAAGTGGCTCATCGCGGGCCTTTTAAGCATCAAACTCCTCGTTCTCTTTGCCAATGGGATCTTCGTTGAGTTTGTCGCACTCGCCTCAGCGATCCTCTTTGGGTATTTTTATGCCCTCATCGCTTTTGAGACTCATAGCCCCTACTTAGCACTCCACCCCTTTGAAACACGCCTCTTAAACCTCAAACGGCGCTTTTCTCGCAAGAAGCCGGCCTACTTCCAAGAGGTGACAGGAGCTAAGGTTTATGACTTTAAGTCGGGAAAGGCGATCATTGACGATGACGCGTTCATGGACGCCTGTTTGGCAAAGATTGCCCGCAAAGGGAAGAGCTCTCTCACCTTCTTTGAGCGATGGAGATTGCGCCGCATCTCAAAACGGAAGCGCTCCTCCTCCTAGATCAACACCCCCGAGTAGCGACCTACTAGTAGGCTGCCTGAATTTTTCTTTTTTCCAGCTATTTCGTCCTAAAGTAGCCCCTACTTCAAGAAGTATGTGGCAATTTTAGGGCCGAAAAATCTGAAAAAAATCTAAAATCCCTTCAGCTACTTTTAGGTCGCTACTCAGGGGTAGAACTGAGATAGGCCATGCGGGCTGTATGAAGCCCTTTCAAAAGGCCCTCCTCATAGCGAAAATAGGGATTCCCCTCCAACTCTGGAAAATCATTGGGTTGCAACACATCATCACTTGTGATGTGGGGGTTGATCTGATTGGCAATTTTTAAGAGTTTTTTCTCTTGCTGAGCGATGAGCTCGTCAAAGAGGGCTTTTAAGTTTTCCATGGCGCCTTATTTTAAAAAATTCACTCATCAATCTAGCGCAATCATTTGATAAAACACCACCCTCTATTTCTAAAGAGTGGATGGGGTGATCGGCGGCAAACTGCTTGAGCGCTCCATGGCGAGGCCCATCGGCCCCATAGACAAGGCGCTTGACTCTTGAGAGGACCATAGCCCCAAGGCACATCATGCACGGCTCAATCGTGACATAGAGAGTGGTCTCGCATAGGCGCCAATTGTTGAGAACTTTTGCCCCCTCTTTGAGACAAATGAGCTCGGCGTGTTGCGTCGCATCAGTGTCTGATTCCACGAGATTGTGACCCCGTGCGATGATTTGATCTTGGTAAACTAATACTGCACCTATTGGCGTTTCACCTTTATTAAAGGCTTTCTTTGCCTCGACTAGGGCCTCTTGCATATAATTCATAAAATATTTAATCTTACGAAGATTTTTGTAAAGATTCTACCACAGATGGTGATTTGAATAAAGTTGATCTTTAATCCCCTAGGGGCTATAATAGGCTCAATAGCTAACGGTTAAAGGAGTTCCCACACATGTCTCTGGATAAAGGTACAAAAGAAGAGATCACGAAAAAGTTTCAGCTCCATGAAAAAGATACCGGTTCTGCCGACGTTCAAATCGCGATTTTGACCGAACGGATCCTAGAACTGCAAAATCATCTTAAGAGCTCACCAAAAGATCACGCATCCCGTCTTGCCCTGCTAAAATTAGTTGGTCAACGCCGCAAGTTGCTCGATTATTTGAATTCTACAGACACGAAGCGTTACCAAACGCTCATCAATCGTCTTAAGCTACGTAAGTAGTCCCTTGTGCCGAGAGGGCTCCCCCTCTCGGCGAAATCTCCCCTTCCTTATATATTCCAACATTTGTTATACTAAGTCGCCTGTAGAGATCCGTCTGGACCTATGGGTAAGCTAATAAAATTCCCAGGAGAATCCCTTGTTTAACGAAAAATCCCTCTCAGTTTCCGTAGGTGGTAAAGAAATCACCTTTAAAACCGGAAAAATTGCCCGCCAGGCCAATGGGTCAGTGACCCTCACGTGTGGCGAAACCATCCTGTTTTCATCAGCGTGCGCCTCAAAAGACCCTCTAGATGCCGACTTTTTGCCCCTCCGCGTCGACTATGTTGAGAAATTTTCTTCAGCAGGTAAGACTCTCGGTGGCTTCATCAAGCGGGAAGGGCGCCCCACACAGCGCGAGACACTCGTCTGCCGCCTGATCGACCGCCCTCTGCGCCCCATGTTTGAATCGGGCTACACCCACGATATCCAACTCATCACACAGGTTCTCTCCTACGACGGAGTCAACCGCCCTGAGCCCCTCGCCATTTGCGCAGCCTCAGCGGCCCTTGCCATCTCCGACATCCCCCTCATCAAACCCGTCGGTGCGGTCCGCGTCGGAATGATCGATGACCAATTCATCATCAACCCCTCCCTAGAGGAGATGGAAAAATCAACCCTCGACCTCATGCTCGCAGGAACGGAAGATGCCATCTTGATGATCGAAGGTTACTGTGACTTCCTCACAGAGGACCAAATTATCTCTGCGATTCTCGAAGGGCACGAGAGCATCAAGGTGATCTGCCAAGGCCTTCAAGACTGGCAAGACACAATCGGCAAAGAGAAGCGCCGCGACACTCTCCATAGCCTCCCAGAAGGGATCATCGACGATGTCGAAGCCCTCATCAAAGAGGATCTTCCACACGTTCTTTCCACACACGATAAACTTGAAAGGGAAGAGGTCCAAAGAGTGATTGATCGCAAGGTCAAAGAGGCCCTTTGCCCTGAAGAGGGTGAGGCAAAATACAAGTCTCTCGACGTCTCTGTCGCCATTAAAAAAGCAACAGCCCGCTACCTCCGCTCTATTGTTCTCGATGAGAACAAGCGGTGTGACGGACGGACGCAAACAGAAATCCGCCCAATCGATATCGAAATGGGCTTCCTCCCCCGCACTCACGGAAGCACTCTTTTCACCCGGGGTGAGACGCAAACTATTGCTGTCTGCACTCTCGGTAGTGAAGGGATGGCTCAACGGTACGAATCGCTTCAAGAAGAAGGGGCAGAATCCTTCTACCTCCAGTACTTCTTCCCTCCTTTTTCAGTGGGTGAAGTGGGACGGATGGGGCCTGCCGCAAGGCGCGAAGTGGGTCACGGAAAGCTGGCTGAGCGAGCCCTTTCTGCCGCTCTCCCTTCAAAAGAGGACTTCCCCTATACAATCCGCCTCGAGTCAAACATCACAGAGTCTAACGGCTCGAGCTCGATGGCCTCTGTCTGCGGCGGCTGCCTTGCCATGATGAGCGCTGGTGTCCCCATTAAGCGACCGATTGCCGGTATCGCCATGGGACTCATCCTCGAAGGGGATCGCTATGCGGTTCTTTCCGATATCCTAGGCATCGAGGACTACCTCGGCGACATGGACTTTAAGATCACAGGTGACGATAAAGGGGTCACAGCCTTCCAACTCGATATTAAAGTTGAAGGGATCACTCCAAAAATCATGGAAGTTGCCTTGAACCAAGCGAAAGAGGGACGCCTACACATCCTCAATAAGATGTTGAAAGTCTGCCCTGAGTCAAGCGCTACCCTTTCAAAGCACGCCCCCAAAATTGAGGTCGTTCCCGTCAAACCAAGTAAAATTGGCACAGTGATCGGCCCAGGCGGAAAACAGATCCGCGCGATCGAAGAGCTCGGCGTCAAAGTCGATATCGACGACAGCGGTCTCGTGAGCCTGTCATCGACGTGCTCTGATAGCATCGCTAACGCGAAGAACTTGATCATTAACCTGGTCTCCGAGGTTGAAATCGGCAAGACGTATACTGGCGTGATCACATCGATCAAGGACTTTGGTCTCTTTGTGAAGATCTTCAGTCAAGAGGGGCTTTGCCACATTTCTGAGATTGACCACAAGCGCATTGAGACGCTTCAAGGCCTCTTCAAGGAAGGGGATGAGATCACCGTTAAGGTTCTCGATAAAGATGATCGGGGTAAGATTCGATTGTCGCGCAAGGCCTTAATTGCCAAGTAAACAAATATAAAAGGCGGGGTTTAAAACCCCGCCTTTTATTTAGGGGGGGGGGGCAAAATGGCTGCGCCTAGCGGTCTCCTCGTCACCTTGCGGGTTTGTTTATCCGCGGCGGCTCCTGCGGGGACCACTATACTTTGCCTTTTTGACCTATGGAGCGCAAATTCTTGCGCAAAATAGTTTTGCTTGAAATTACAAAGGCATTCTTGTCGTTGGTTGAATGGTTGCGTGAAAGAATCACACTCAATAGCTCAAAATGGCAAAGGATAGCGGTCCCCACAGGAGGAGCAGGCGTGTTGTTACACGTCCGACGACGAGGAGACCGCTAGGCGCAGCCATTTTGAGCCTAACAAATCTCTTTATGCGCCTTGTGGGGTAGGGTTTAAATCATACCCGTCATTCTCTAGGTCTTCGGGCGGCGGCGGCGGCACCTTGCGGTGTGACTCTTCAAGAGTCTTTACCCTCTCCCGCTTCTTCTCAATATCCCAAGTCCCATCCATGATCTCATCGACATCTTTGCGATCCAAAGTTTCAAACTCCATCAACATCTGAGTCATGAGCTCGACAGCCTCTTTGTTCTCGTTGATGATCTCCTTAGCGCGGTTATACCCCGCTTCGATAAGCTGGCGGACCTGAGCATCGATCGCCTGAGCAGTTTCATCAGAGTAGTGGTTCACAGTCGATCCCCCCCCAAGATAGCCATTAGAAGACTCAGAGCGCTCTTTATAGGAGACAGTCCCGAGGGTCTCTGTCATTCCCCAGTCACACACCATAGAGCGGGCGAGGTTAGTCGCCTGAGTGATGTCCATAGAGGCGCCAGATGACATATCTTCGACAAAGATCTCCTCAGCCACGCGCCCACCCATTAAGACGGCGAGTTGGTCGTGGAGCTCTTTTTTCCAGTAGTTGACCCGGTTTTTCTTCGGGAGGAAGTAGGTCGCGCCCAAGGATTGTCCCCTTGGAATGATGGTCACTTTATCGACGGGATCGGCGTGGTTGACGACAAGCCCCACAACGGCGTGTCCCGACTCGTGGTAGGCAGTTGTCAACTTTTCATTTTTATCCAGTTCCATGCTGCGGCGCTCTTTTCCGTAGAGGACCTTATCGCATGCCTCTCGGGCGTCGGGGTTGGTCACTTTAGTCCGGTTGCGGCGGGCAGCTAGAAGGGCAGCCTCGTTGAGGATATTCATGAGGTCGGCCCCTGATGATCCGGGGGTCGCTCGGGCTACATCCATTAGGTCAACCTCGTCGTCGAGCTTGATCTTGCGGGCGTGGACCTTGAGGATTTCAAATCTTCCGTTGACATCGGGAAGGTCTAAGATGATCCGTCTGTCGAACCGTCCAGGACGGAGCAAGGCTTTATCGAGAACGTCAGGGCGGTTGGTTGCGGCCATGAGGATCACCCCTTCATTGGTATCAAAACCATCCATTTCGACAAGGAGTTGGTTGAGGGTTTGCTCCCGCTCGTCGTGGCCTCCCCCTATGCCCGCGCCCCGGTGGCGACCGACGGCGTCGATCTCATCGATGAAGATGATGCAAGGGGCCGACTTTTTGGCCTGGGCGAAGAGGTCGCGGATCCGCGAGGCTCCGACACCGACAAACATCTCGACAAAGTCAGATCCTGAGATCGAGAAGAAGGGGCGGTCGGCCTCTCCCGCTACGGCTTTAGCAATGAGGGTTTTACCTGTTCCTGGAGGTCCCACACAGAGGACACCCTTAGGGATGCGAGCTCCCAGTGCGGTGTATTTTCCAGGGTTTTTTAAGAAATCGACGATCTCGCTCAGCTCCTCTTTTGCTTCTTCAACCCCGGCGACATCCTTAAAGGTCACCTTGATCTGGTCTTGATTGAGCATACGGGCGGGCGACTTGCCAAAATTCATGGCCGATGAGCCCATCCCCTTCATTTGACGAGAGAAGACGAAGTAGAGGACAAAGAGAATGAGGATCACAGGGAGAAAGGTGAAGAGGTAGCTTAAGTAATTTTTTGAAGGCTGCTCGCTCTTAAATCGCTTTTCTAGAACTGTGGTCCGCGGCTGATCAGGGGCTTTGAAGGTGGCTCCCTGATTTTGGGCAAATCCTTGCCACTCTTGCTGAGCGGAGGCAAACCACTGGCTGTAAAGCTCTGGATCTTCCCTCTCTAGGGCTTTGGTCGATACCTCTTTATTGTTGAAAAACCAAATCATATTGGCCACCTGGCTGCGCGCCTTGTCGAGCTGCAGGCTATTGCTTGAGATATCTGCGGCAACGGTGTTGTACTGCTTAAGATACTCTAAATAATTTCTGACCGACCGCAAAGGGAGGAGACGGACATGGTCGACAACCTGTCCCATCTCTTTAGCCATAGGCGATAGGGTCGATAGGGACTCATTATAGACGGCGAGTTTTTCAGCCGGGGTGAGAGTGGTTGAATTGACAGTTTTGTCTATTTTATTTTTAAGCGTTTGCAAACTTTCTTTGATGGGCTCACTCCCGATGCCTAGAACGGGTGAGAGGAAACTATCGACAAGCTGGCTCAGTTTGCTCCCGTAGAGGGCGACGCTGCTTTGGGTAGTGTCAGTTGTCGCATAGTGACCAAGGCGCTCTATGGCGGTGAGATTGATCGCACTCTCTTGCGGCTGAGAGGTGAGGGCGATGGCATTGACCCGATCTTGGCTATTATAGGTGGCATCGACGATGGGATACCCACCCTGAGGGATCCCCTCCCCCATAAGTCCAAGGTAGATAGAGCCGGCTCTCTTAACATCGGTCGATAGCAGGGAGAGCTCTTCGCTCAAATTCTCTTTCTCCCCTTTGAGCTGATGGGAGTTGTTGAGAAGCTCAATGTAGCGGTAGCGATCCTTCGCCTCTGTTGAGAGTTGGTCCTTAAAGCGGCCACTGAAGGTGACAAGATTGTCGCCTAAGGAAACCTTTCTTGACTCGCCATGGTTGATCATATCGAGGTTGACCAGATGCTCAAGTTGATGACTGAAGGAGACTTGCGCTTTTCTCTCGGTGGATAAATTTTGAAAAGTGAGAATTATCAAGATTGTCGCTAGAACAAAAAGAAGGATGCCCCCAGGAAATCCGCGCTTTCTCTCATTATTTGGATCGTTATCTCTATTCATCATAATATAATTAAATTAACCCTTTTATTTCTTATTTACTATTATTCGATACTGAAAACAATATAAATTATTTATTTGGTTAAAAATGTTGGATTTCACTCTACTCAGTCTGTGAAATTTTAGCAAAATTTACAAAAACTGTCTTGGTTTTTGTGCCGAATTGCAAAGGTGTCAGCCACCGATAGTGAGGCTTTTGATCCAAATAAAGAGTTGGCAAGAGTGGGGTGAGAAAAGTGGGCACTTTGTGCTGAGAAAATCCCTCGCGCAAAGGAGGGCCAAAGGTGATCGGCTTATCTGGCAAAGTGAGTTTGAGCTCGCCGCGAAAAGCGCCAATCCACCCCTCTTCTCCAGCTCCTTCATCCTTCACCTCAATCACCCATTGATCGCACTGAAACTGGGTCGGCTTGAGGAGGCCCCGATAGGAGATCTGAGGGATGGGGCCGTTGAGCTCAAAGATCCATCCTCGGTCAATCAACAAAGGTCCCACCTGTTTGCAAGCGGCGCCAGAGAGTATGAGCTTTGATGCGGCCTCTTCCTGCTGGCGACTCTTGAGCCCCCATTTTTTGAGGAGAGCTTTCAGTTCATAGGGGTGGGTCGATTTTGGGATCTTAAGGGCGCGTCCGAAGGGGCCCGTGATGGTTGCGGCATGAAGGGGCTTTAATTTCTCATTTAAGTAGCTCTTTAGCTCCGCCGCCTCGCGGCTGATCTGGACAAGGGGCTGGCGGATCTTTTTGCCAAATGAGGTTTCGATCTGATCAAAGAGGGAGTGGCGCATCCGCGCCCTTAGATAGGTTTGATCGGCATTGCTCTTATCTTCAATCCAGCTCAATCCCTCTCTTTGTAAAAATGCTCTAAGCTCACCCTTCGTCCGATTGAGAAGGGGGCGCATGATGGTCATCCCTCGGCGCGTGGACTTAGGTGCCATCCCCCCGAGGTGGCTTAAACGGGACCCTTCGAGCAAACGCTTGAGGGTTGTTTCGGAAAGATCGTCCCGATGGTGCCCAAGAAAGAGGGCATCGGCTCCAATCTCACGATAAACTGCAGCAAAGTGGGCGTACCGCCTTTCGCGGAGTCTATCTTCGAGATTGGGGCTTTTTGGAACAATGTCCTCGATCACTCTGAGGTGAAATGGGAGGTTGAGGGCGCGGGCGCGCTTTTGGAGCTTTTCGGCTTCAAAGCGAGACTCATCCCTCTGACGATGATCGATATGAATGAGGTGGATCTCACACGGCATTTTAGAGAGAAGGTAGAGCAGAGCCTCACTGTCACTCCCTCCCGAATACCCCAAAAGAAGGCGGCGCGATTCAAGCCTATGCTTGTGAATAAACGTTGTCATCTCCTGCTGCATGCTGATATTATAGACTCAATGCCACTCATTTACAAATATTTACTCAGACGCTTTTTTCAAATATTTGCTCTCTCAAATTTGACGTTTATCGCCATTTTGCTCCTCATGCGCCTTCAGCTCATCGCCCGCTTTGCCACCTTCTCCAATCAGCCCCTCGCTGTGGCCCTTTTCACCCTTTACCAAATCCCCTACATCCTCCCCCTCGCTTTCCCTATTTCAAGTTTGATCAGCGCCTTTATCCTCATGCAGAGTTTGAGTCAAACCCTTGAGCTCACCGCACTGCGCGCCTCGGGTCTTTCCCTTAAAAAAATCATGAGCCCTCTGATCATCACGGCCCTTTTTTTGGCGTTAATCGGAGGGTTAATTACATCGGAGATCACACCGCGCACCCGGTTTCTCTCACAAGATCTCGTCTACAAGATCACCACATCAAATCCCCTTCTTTTGGTGCAAAAAGACAAGCTGATGAAAGTGAAACACTCATTTTGCGATATGACGGCTTACGATGCTGGACACAAAGTGGGCGATCTCACGTTTATCTTTCCAGGTAGAAAGTCGGGACGGCTCAGTTTGTTAAATGTAAAAAAACTCAAACTCAAAGAGGACCAGCTCGTCGGAACAAATCTGGCCTTTCTCACAACTTTAGAAGGGAAAGAGCGCGATCAAATCATTTTGGAAAATCAGCAGAAAATGGTCACCTCAAGCCCCTCGCTTGCCCAAATGATGATTGGGAAATCGTGGACATTGGATGCCGAGTTTCTCCCTTATAAATGGATGAAACTCCATTTTTTGAAAGATCCCGAAAAACCCATTAAAGCCCTGCGCCGGTTTCGGATTGAGTGTGCGCGACGCTTAAGCTTGGCTCTCTGTTCGTTCACTTTGACGATTCTAGGGGGAATTTACGGGATGCAGATCGGGCGGAAGGCCAAAAAGAAAGGCCTTCTTTACGCTGCGATCATTGCAGCTCTTTTATTGTTTGCCTTTGCTGCAGGGCAATCGTTTCACCAAAACGCCATGCACGCTGCTCTTTGCTATTTGATTCCCCACCCGATCGCCTGGGGGTTTGGACTTCACTACTTCCGTAGGCGGGGAAGGGGGCTTGAGTGATCTTACTCGACAAATCTCTCTATCGACGTTTCGCTTTGAGCTTTCTAGGGATTCTCTTGGGATTTTACCTCCTCTTTGCCCTGATCGATAGTTCCACCAATATCCAGCAGCTCGTCAACACCCACCAATTAAGAGTCGACAAACTCCTCATCTACTACCTTTGCCAGTTGATTAAGCAGCTCCATATCCTAGTCCCCCTTGCCTTCACCATCTCCACCTTAAAGCTCCTTCTCTCTCTCAATCGGCACAGGGAGCTGGCCGCCCTGATGGCGTGCGGGGTGAGTTTAAAGCGGATCTTGACCCCCCTCGTTGTGTGTGCCCTTACCCTCTCAGCTCTCCTTTTGGTCAATTTTGAGTGGGGCGTTCCCAAGGCCGATCCCTACATCACCTACTTTCAAACGATGCAGATGGGCAACCGCTCAAAAAAGAAAGGGCCCCGTTTAATCACCCTTCAACTTTCCGATGGGAGTCAGATCGTCACCTATGGCTCGGATAAGCGGCAACTAAGCGATGTCTATTGGCTCAAGTCTTCCCAAGAGATTTGGCACTTTGCTCACGTCGATGTGAAAGAGCAGATGGCGTTTGGAGGGGATCCCTTTAAGCGGAAAAAAAATGGCCACCTCGTCAAAGGGGATTGGGTCAATGAACTTCAACTCCCCCCTTTTGTTTGGCACGAGAAAAAAAATGAGAGCTTGAGCGCGTTGATGCAAAATTTCAAACACCCCCAAGATCTCACCCAACTCCTCTTTAAAGGATTCATGAGCCTCACCCCACTGCTTGCTTTAGTGGCCCTCATTCCCCAAAGTGTCTCCTATAAAAGGCGCTCTTCCCCATTTCTCCTTTATACCTTAGCCCTCTTTGGATTTATTGCTTTTTATACTATTATGAACAGTTGTGTCATTGTGGGAGAAGGGGGACTCATTTCACCTTGGATTGGACTCCCTATTTGCCCTTTGATTTGTGGACTCATTTTTACCTTAAGACTCAGACATGTCATCTAAATTTAGCTGGAACTTCAAAGGGATCTACCTCTCCCTTCTCACAATCATCTTACTTTACCTCTCATGGGGCCTTCCCCCTTTTAACACCGTGTGGCATCATCTCGATGAAAGGACCTTTTTAGCTCTTAACTCTTGGATTGGCACCTCCCCGTTGGCTCAAAAATTTTGGGCCATTGCCAACCACCGGATCATGGATTTTTGGCACGATATCGTGATGTTCACATTCTTTATCGTCTATATCATCAAAGCGCCAAAAAGCGATAAACTCCACCGCACAGGGCAATTTCTCTTCACCATTGCCCTCTTTGCCGCAACCATTCTCCTCATCAATAAGACCCTTATCCACGAAAACTTCAAAATACTCCGCGAAAGCCCATCGCTCGCCTATCCCGATTGCCACAGACTCTCCCAAATCATCGATTGGATCTACGTCAAGGACTACTCCCGGTGCTCTTTCCCCAGCGATCACGGGACAACTGCGACCCTCTTCACTGGCGCAATCTTTATCTTAATGGGGTGGCGCACAGGGATGTTGGCCCTTTGCTATGGCATCTTCTTCTGCTTGCCCCGCATGATCGTCGGAGGGCACTGGCTCACCGACGTGATAATAGGGAGCAACACCATCACACTCATCGTCTTGAGTTTGGGCTATTTCACCCCCCTCTGCGATATCTGCGCCCGCGCTTTTTGCAAACTTTTCCAACTAAAGGGATCCTATGAGCCAGAAAACCTATGAAGCGTTAAAAGCCCATGCGCGAAAGTACACCCTCCTCCAGTCGACCCTCGGCCTTTTAGAGTGGGACCAAGAGACCTACATGCCAAAAAAAGGGATTTCCCTCCGCTCAGCCCAAAAAGAGCTCCTCACCGCGCTCAGCCACAACATGCGCAAAGACCCCAAGTTTAAAGAGAACTTGAGCGCCTTGATCGACTTAAAAACGGGCAAACTCACCCAAAATAACTTAGAGGCCCCGCAAAAAGCAGCCCTTAGAGAGTGGCGGCGCGACCTCCTTCAAACTGAGAAGCAGCCCGATAGCCTCGTCTCCCAGATCGCACAAGTCACCTCCAAAGCGACCCACGTTTGGAGCGCCGCGCGGGCAAAAAATGACTTTGCCACATTTGCCCCCCATCTAGAGGAAATCGTCACCTTAGTGCGCAAACAAGCCGACTGCCTAGGGTATGACGACCACCCCTACGACGCCCTGATCGATTTGTATGAGCCAAAGATGCGCGTTAAACACCTAGATCCAATTTTTGAGACTCTTAAGAAGGGGTTGAAACCCCTTGTGGACGGGCTTAAAAAAGCCCCCGATCGGAGCTTTTTCTACGGCGCTGTCGATGAGGCCAAGCAAGATCACCTCTGCCGCGCTATCTTAAGTGAGATGGGGGTCGATTTCGATAGGGCCCGCCTGGACCTCACCTCCCACCCCTTCTGCATGGGCCTCTCCCCTTCCGATCTGCGCCTCACCATGCACAGAGGCTCCAACAACATTGTCGGCAACATCATGGCCACCCTCCACGAGGGAGGGCACGGCCTCTACGAGCTGGGGCTCCCCGTCGAAGAGTACGGCACCCCGTTGTGCCAAGCGGCCTCATTTGGGATTCACGAGAGTCAGTCCCGCCTTTGGGAGACCCGCATCGGCCTATCGCGCCCCTTTTGGACCCACACCTACCCCAAACTTCAATCAACCTTCCCCGACAAATTTAGCAATATCGACTTTGAGACCTTCTATAGCGGCGTGATCGCCGCCGAGCCCTCCCTGATCCGCGTCCACTCCGATGAGCTCACCTACTCTCTCCACATCATCGTCCGGTATGAAATCGAGAAAGGACTCCTCGATGGATCGCTGCAGGTCAAAGACCTCCCCGAGCGGTTTGCCCATTTGATGCAAGAGTATGTCGGGATCACCCCGAAAACTCACGCCGAGGGGGCCATGCAAGATATCCACTGGGCAGCTGGCCTGATCGGCTACTTCCCCTCTTATGCTTTGGGGAACATCTACGCCGCGCAGATTTTTAACGCTTTTGAAACAGAGTTTCCCGATTGGGAGGTGCGCGTTGGCAATGGCCACATGCACTTTGTAAGGGATTATTTGAACCAAACGATCCATGCCTACGGGCGGCAGTTTGCCCCCATGGACCTCATAGAAAAGGTGACAGGTTCACAATTGGACGTGGAACCCTACATCGATCATCTAACTAAAAGATATGGAAAATAGAGAAGGCGCCCAGAAGAGAGGGCGGGCGCCTTGTAGTAATACCCCACAGTGCGACCTACTAACAGGCTGCCTGAATTTTTCTTTTTTTCAGCTATTTCGTCCTAAAATAGCCCCTACTTCAAGAAGTATGTGGCAATTTTAGGGCCGAAAGATCTGAAAAAAATCTAAAATCCCTTCAGCTGCTTTTAGATCGCACTATGGGGAAAAAGAAATTAACGTTTTGCGAATTGGAAACGCTTACGCGCGCCGGCCAAACCGTACTTCTTACGCTCTTTCTTACGAGGATCGCGCGTTAGGTAACCCTTCTCTTTGAGGGGTGAGCGGCGATCTTCATCGGCAGCGACGAGGGCTCTTGCTATGCCAAGACGTGTGGCAATCGCTTGCGCCTCAATCCCACCACCTTTAACGCGGATCACGAGATCATAGTTCCCTTCAGCCTCAAGAAGAGTGAGGGGGCTGAGGATGATTTGTCGTTGAATATCTAGAGGGAAGTGCTCCTCGAGCTTGCGCCCGTTGACTTTCACTTCGCCCTTACCCTTGCGGAGTCTGACTGAGCTCACAGCCGTCTTGCGGCGCCCTGTTCCAATTTGTTCTTCCATAATAAATTAACCTTTAAATTTCGACTTGGATAGGCTTTTGGGCCTGCATGTTGTGCTCGCCACCCTTGTAAATGCGAAGGCGCTTAAGCTGCGCATTGGCAAGACGGTTTTTTGGCATCATTTTTTTGATAGCGTGCCGGAGGATCTCCTCAGGCTTTTTTTCCATCATCACGCGGTAAGGGATCTCACGGAGACCGCCAACAGCACCGGTGTAGTAGCGATAAATTTTTTGAGCCTCTTTAGCTCCCGTGACACGGATCTTCTCGGCATTGAGGATGATCACGCCATCGCCAGAGTCGATGTGGGGAGAGAAGCTAGGCTTGTGCTTACCCCGGAGGATTTTTGCAATCTCAGAGGCGAAGCGACCGAGAACTTTGCCGTCGGCGTCGATCTCAAGCCACTGGCTTGACTCTTTCCCCTCTTTAGCAGTCAGGAATCGCGTGTTCTGCTCTTTCTTTTTCATGGTCCTTTGTATCCTACGATATATCGTTATTTGGGAGCCCATTGTAGAGGAAAGCGACTTTTTTGAAAAGGTCAAAAATTAATTATTCGTCTTGCCTTTTCCCTATAGAGTCGTTAGAATGTTTTGCAACAAAGGAATTGGACGTGAGAAAGTTAAATACTTTTTTTATTCGCACCTATGGGTGCCAAATGAACGAACTCGACACTGAAATAATGGTAGGGCAACTCCGCGAGAGAGGCCTTAGCGAGGTCAAAGAGGAAGATAAGGCCGATCTCCTCATTTTCAATACCTGCTCAATACGCGATCTTGCCGAGCGGAAGGTCATGGGGAAAATCGGGATGCTGGGCCGATCATCAAAGCACCGCCCCATTATTGGGGTGACTGGCTGCATGGCCATGGCCAAAAAGGACTCCCTCTTCCGCAAGCTCCCCAACGTCGACTTTGTCCTCGGCACCAACAATATCACCGATCTCAATACAGTTCTAGACGAGGTCCTCTCAACGGGGAAAAAATCCCAACGGACAGACGACAAATTTGAAGAGAATCTCGACTACCTCAAGGCCCACCGCAATCACAAGGTGAAGGCCCACGTCTCGATCATCCGCGGGTGCGATAAGTACTGCACGTACTGCGTCGTCCCCTACACTCGAGGCCAAGAGGTCTCCCGTCCCCCAGAAAATGTCGTCGAAGAGGTCCAGCGCCTTGCCGATGCCGGGTACAAGGAGGTCACCCTCCTCGGACAAAATGTTAACAGCTATGGAAAGGATAAGCCCGAGTGGTCGTGCTTATTCCACGACCTTCTAGAGCGCCTCGATCAGATCGATGGGATTGAGCGGATCCGCTTTCTCACCTCTCACCCCGTTGACATCACCCGCAACCTCATGGAGGCGATCCGGGATCTCCCCTCCCTCTGCGAGTTCATCCATTTCCCAATTCAGGCCGGATCAGACCGCATCCTTCGCAAGATGCACCGCATCTATAAGAAGGATGAGTACTATGAAAAGGTGCGCCTTCTCAAGGAGATCATCCCCAATGCGAGCATTGGAACTGACATCATCGTCGGCTTCCCTTCTGAGACAGAAGAGGAGTTTGAGGAGACGATGCAAGCCTTTCGCGATATTAGATTCTCTGTGGCCTTTATTTATGCCTTCTCTGCGCGGAAAGGGACCCCTGCGACGCGCTGGAAAGACGATGTCCCTGAAGAGGTGAAGCAGGAGCGGTTGCAACGTCTGATGGAGCTGCACAACCAGATTGCCGCTGAAGAGCGGACCCAGATGATGGGTGAGACTGTCGAGGTCTTGGTTGAGAGACTCAACCGGGATGGGCGCCTTAAGGGGCGGACGCGGTGCTGGAAGAAGGTGATCTTTGATGGGCCTGAGTCTTTGGTGGGTACAGTTCAGGATGTAACACTTCACACACACAATCATCAGACCCTGATAGGTGAGATCCTTAGCCCTGTGGGTGCGGCTCTTTAACAAAAGGCGCCATCACTAGGGCCGCTAAAAACCAGCCGACGACAAGGTCAAAGAATTCAACAGAGATGTACTTTGTTGGGAAATTCCACCAATTCCAAAAAGGAATCATGTAGAGTATGCCTCCGATAAAGGCAATACAGGTGATGAAAAAGACCCTACCCAGATAGCTCGAGCACGCCGACTTAAAGACTAAGACACTAATCAAGCATGCGGCAATGGCAAGCGAGAGAAACTGGGTAATCAGGTGGGGCGACATTGTGTGCCATCCCCCTTTTGGGGCGACTGCGGCAAATATGATCGGGCCCTCTTTTTTCTTGGCCGAAATCTCTTCCCAAGCTTTCTTTTTTGCCTCTTTGTCGAGTGTGTGGTCGAAGTAGGGGTAAATATAAACACCCGCTTTTTTCGCGTTCTCTTTAATCGTCCAACCGACAAACTCTTCGTTGTCAAATCCATGATAGACAGATTCATGCCAGGGCAAAAAACACCAGCTGAACATGCCCCACACAAAGGTTATCACAGCACCGATGATGGTGCCTTTGATCACTGCTGAGATCATACGTTCCTCCATTTAATGAAAATGTATACCTTAACAGAATTACAGCTTTTTCTTAAACTCCGATTCACTCAAAGTTTTAACACCGAGTTTCACCGCCTTATCATATTTGGAGCCGGGGTCCTCTCCCACAACGACAAAATCGGTTTTTTTGCTCACGCTGCTCGTAACTTTGCCACCCCGCTCCTTGATCAACTCGGCAGCCTCCAAGCGGGTTAAACTCTCTAACCCCCCAGTCAGCACAAAGGTCTTACCATTGAAAAGGTGCCCCTCTTGCGTTTGTCTTTTAGCCTTTTTAGGGCTCACGCCGAGCTTTTCGAATTCGGCAATTTCTTGAAGATTGCTCCCATTACTCAGGTAAGAAATGACAGAGGCGGCCACTTTGTCCCCCACCCCTTCGAGATCGATAAGCTCGCTCTCTTTGGCCTCCGTTAGGTGATCGATCGATCCAAAGTGCTCGGCAAGGAGCTCAGCCGTTGTCGTCCCCACAAAGGGGATTCCCAAACCGAGGATGAAGCGAGCGAGCGTTTGCGACTTAGAGGCTTCAATCGCTTTGAGGAGATTAGTGATCGATTTTTCTTGAAACCCTTCGATCCCCTCGAAGTCTTTTTGACTCAGGCGGTAGATATCGGGGAGCGTTTTTAAGAGCCCTTTCTGCGCAAGTTTCATCACCACTTTGGGCCCTAAGTTTTCAATATCCATTGCCGGTTTGCTGGCAAAGAAGAAAAAGCGCCTCAAACCCTGCGCTGGGCACCCCGTCACATTGGGACAGCGGACGGCGACCTCCCCCTTTTTGCGCACCACTTTGGTCTCACAACTTGGGCACACAGCAGGCATGTGCCACGGCTTGGAACTTTTTGAGCGTTTGGCCTTATCAACCTCAACGACTTTGGGGATCACATCGCCCCCCTTTTCAATCACAACGGTGTCGCCAATGCGAATGTCTTTCCGCTTCACCTCATCTTCGTTGTGGAGGGTCGCCCTTGAGATCTTAGAGCCGGCGACACTGACCGGTTTGAGCTCAGCCACAGGCGTTAATACCCCTGTCCGCCCCACTTGTACGGTGACATCTTTGATCACTGTTTTGGCCTGCTCAGGGGCAAATTTGTAGGCGGTGGCGTAGCGGGGGCTCTTGGCTGTCGTCCCCATCCGATCCCACATCTTCATATCGTTCACTTTCAGGACAATCCCATCGATTTCAAAGGGGAGATCGTGGCGTATTTTTTCAATTTGATCGGCAAAGTGGAAGATGTCATCGACATTTTTGCAAAGGGCAATGTGCTTGGGGCCAAAGGTGGGAAAGCCCATTTTTTTGAGCGTTTCGTGGACATCGTGCTGCTTGGTCACAGGTGAGGTGGCCACGTCGGCGATGCTGTAACAGATGATCCCCAATCGGCGCTGAAAGGCAATGCGGGGGTCTAAGAGTTTCAGTGAGCCCGCGGCGGCGTTGCGCGGATTGGCCCAGGGCGCCTCCCCCGCCTCCTCTTTCTCTGCGTTGAGCTCGACAAAGATCTCCTTTGGCATGAAAACCTCTCCCCTCACTTCGAGCTTATCGGGGTAATCTTTGCCATGAAGTCTCAAGGGGCACGAGGTGATCGTTTTCATGTTGCTTGTGATGTCATCTCCCTTCTTCCCATTGCCGCGGGTGACACCCCTAACCAAAACACCCTTCTCATAGTGCAAGGTGACTGCGGTCCCATCCATTTTCAGCTCGGCGCTAAAGGCGACTTCCTTGTTGGGGAGGAGTTTTTTCACCCGCTTGATGAACTCCTCAACCTCACCCTTCGAATAGGTATTGGAAAGGGAGAGCATGGGAATGGTGTGTTTGACCGATTTAAACCCTCCTGAGAGAGTCTCGCCAACGCGCTGTGTGGGGGATGTGGGAAGGGCCCACTCGGGATGGGCTTTTTCAAAGGCCTCTAACTTTTTGACAAGTTGATCGTACTGATAGTCTGAGATTGTGGGGCGGCACTCGACGTAGTAGCGATGATCGTGTTTGTGAACTGTTTCAATGAGCTTGAGATACTCTTCCTTTGTCACCTAAAACCTCGTAAACTAATGTGGTTAATCCGGGCAGCTCCCCGATCACCTTTGGCCCCTCGCCATTGCTGCAAAAGAGGAGCTTGAGATCCCGACCTTTTGGGAGGTCGAGGGTGAAGGCGGTATCGGAGAAATTGTGAAGACAGAGGAGCGTCTTCTCTCCGCCGTAGCGATAAAAGGCTGCCGTTGATCCAGTATAGTCAGTCGGTTGAATCTCTTCAAACCCCTCCTTAGAAAAATCCTTCTCCCACAAAGGGGGATTCTCTAGATAAAAGGCATTCAATCGTTTGATAAAATCTTGGAAGGTTTTGTTTTGATTGAGGTGCTTGAGAGACCAGTGAAGTTCAGAGCTCGAATCCCACTCGCTAAAATGGGCCATCTCGCTCCCCATAAACAGGAGTTTTTTTCCGGGATAGCACATCTTAAAGCTCATGAGGAGCCTGAGCGATTGAAACTTTTCCGTCTCATTGCCCGGCATCTTCTCAATCAAACTCCCCTTCCCATGCACCACTTCATCATGCGACAATGGGAGGAGAAAATTCTCATTGTGGGCAAAGGAAAATGTATGGTGCACTTTGTTGACGCTCAAGTGGCGCTTTGAGACATTTTTCCGGAAAAACGAGAGGGTGTCATTCATCCACCCTAAGTTCCATTTCATATCAAACCCCAAGCCCCCTTGATCTGCGGGCGTTGTGACGCCGGGAAAGTGGCTCGAGTCCTCGGCAATCACAAGGGCATCGGGAAACTCTCGGTGAATAGACTCATTGAGCTCGCGAAGAAAGGCAATCGCCTCTAAATTCTCCTTCCCACCCTCTTTGTTGGGAGTCCACTCCCCCTCTTTGCGACCATAGTCGAGATAGAGCATCGAGGTAACGGCATCGACCCGAATCCCATCGATATGCATCTTATCAAAGAAATAGAGGGCGCTCCCAATGAGAAATTCTCGCACCTCTTTGCGGCTGTAGTCAAACACATGGGTTGTCCACTCAGGGTGAAGGCGCTCGATGGGATCCTCTTTTTCAAAGAGGGGCTCCCCATCAAAATACGAGAGAGCGTGATCGTCGATGGGAAAGTGTCCCGGCACCCAGTCAAGCAAAACCCCAATCCCTTCCCGATGCATGTGGTCGACAAAATACTGGAAATCCTCAACCGTCCCAAAGCGGGATGTCGGCGCGTAGAAACCCGTCACCTGATACCCCCACGATTCATCCAACGGATGCTCACAAACGGGGAGGAGCTCGACGTGGGTGTAGTGCATCTCTTTCGCGTAACTTGATAGGCGCCTGGCGAGCTGCCGGTAGTTTAAGAAATTACCCCTCTCTCGCATCCACGAGCCAAGGTGGACCTCATAAACATTTAATGGGCGGTGCTTGGGATTTTCCCGCCCACTCATCCACTCATCGTCAGAGAATTGATACTGGTCAGGATCGGCGATGAGGCTCTTTTGATCGGGGCGCTTTTCAAAGAGTTTGCCGTAGGGGTCGCTCTTGATCAAGAGGCGTCCATCGGCAGCGATAATTGCATATTGATACCGATCCCCCTCTTTAAGATCGGGCACAAAAAGGGAAAAAGTCCCCCCCTCTTTGTCCATAGGATGGGAGGTGGAAGTCCATTGATTGAAATCTCCAATGACAGAGACGGATTGAGCTCTTGGGGCGAAGACGCGAAACTGGACACCTGCGCATCCATTTTTCACGGAAAGATTGGCCCCCATATGGTCGTAAATTTTCATAAATCCGACCATACCACAGAGAAAAATAACGTGTCATGCAATCCCCTGACTAAGAGTCTGTCTGCGAATTTAAATTTCGATCGATTTTTAGGTTCTTTTGAGCCAATTTTTAAGTTTTTATCGCGGGGTTAGGATGACAGAACAGACGCAGACGGCATGAAAAATAAGAGATAGAAGAGAGGTTATTCTTGTTAAGCCGTGAGACTAAAAAGAGTTATGCAACATACCCTCCAATAGGCTCTCGACTTCGATAAAGCTAGCACCAATTTTTATTTCAAAATCTTCAAGTCTGAAACCCCAACAGACTTCGCCCAATATGTTAATTACTGCTCGGTCATTTTTTAAATTAATCATTAGCTTATAAATTTATAAATTTTTCATAGTTATATTTTACAAAACCTTTTAACTGTCAATTGTCAAATCCAATATTGATTGTAGTCAAAGAATATTTTCAATTAACTTCCTGCCAAATAGGGTTTTCTCTTTACGGAGGTTTTACTCCCTCCCTCTGCAGTTATTTTAAACCTTATCTTAACATAGATATCGGGATTCATTGAAATATCCTTACTAATAATAATGAATTATTAAAGCTTTTACGGAACTTCCAATTGATCTTAAAAATTTTGCAGTACATAAATGTTTAATTACTTTTTCCATTTAAATAATTTTACGTGATTAATGAGAATATTTTCAGAGCACTGTTTTTCGTCAGATAGCTCATCTCCACCCCAACTTTTAGCCATTAAATGAGTATGATCACTTTTTGATTCAGCTATTAGGATATTTATTTTATCCCTTAATTTTTCTAGCCCCCTATTGTTTCCGTGAATCTCTAAAACCTTAGAGTTTTCATCCCATTCAAAAGTCAATAAATCAGTAGAATTATTCGTACCCATATAAGAATTCTCCTAAAGGAAAGCGTTGTTTTTCTATTCCATTAATTGGAACTTTGTAATGCACATCCACATGAGGCATTTCAATTATTCCTCCCTTATACGTTTTTCCTGCATAATCTAGATAATATTTCCTATTTGCAGTTGGTGAAAAATAAGACCCCCTACCGTATAAGGGATTTGGCCCTTTTGTGGTAAAACCCTTAGCCCGAAGCATTTGATCGATTTGCGGAAATGTTTTCCCCCTAAATGGATTTATCGAATTAGTCCAAGATTTTAAGGGTCTAGAATTCGATAGCACAGATAAGTTCTGTTTATCTTGAAATGCTGACGGCGGCAAATGAAATTTAGGAAAAACTGCAAGTTGTCTTGCACGAATCACTGCAGTGCATCCCATAGTGCCCACCATACTGCAGGTATTATCAATCATCCATGACGCCTGCGGAGAAAATCCTAATTTTTGTAGAAATTGGTCTGTTACGGTATCTGCAAATCTACCAGAAAAGGCCACGGTAAATCCTGTGATCATCTGATCGAGGCCGTGAATAAATACTGGCCATGCCAGTCCAGCCCCAATGCCACCCGTCCCTAGTGTTGCATAGGCGCCTATCCCTACTTCTATGAGCCCATTAATGCCTTGGAGGGTGCCGTGGAAGGCGGGGCTGTGAAAAAACCCGGGGGCGCTATGGGATTGGTCGTTGTGACGGATTTGGGGGGCTAGGAGCTGGTCTGGGAGGGTGTATAAGGGTGGGCAGATTGACAATCCGTAGTAGAGTGAGTGGCTGATGGGCTGTGGGGCCATCTCGGGAGGCTGCAATTCTTCCATCCCGTAAGGATCGATATGCCCAAGGGGGTTATTGCATAGGTAGGCATGACGGTTGACGGCAAGGTCAAATTCTTTGGGGTCGGGGGTGAGAAAGATGCGTTTTTTGGGGTCGTAGTAGCGCCGCCCAAAGTTGTAGAGCCCTGTTTCGCTATGGTGGCGCTTGGACTGGAATCCCCAGCTTGGCAGTGGGTTTTGTGTCTCACCAAATGGTGTGTAGGTGGTGGTGGCGACGATCTCTTCGGTTTGGGGATCGACTAGGGCGATTAGGTCCCCTGTGAGGGAGTGGAGGGGCATGTAGGTCGATCCCGCAATTTGGACTAAGATGGCAGCGCCTATTTCTGCTCCGGGGCCACAACCGAGGATTCTTAGGTCGTGGAGGTGGTGGTTGTGGTAAGAGCCAATCTCGTTTTGTCCATCGTAGATGTAGGTGGTGGTCCCGCTACTTGTCTCTTTACTCATACACCGCCCCAGGGGATCGTATGTGTAGGTCACGGTGTCGATTTGGAGGAGGTTGCCCATGGCATCGTAGGTCGTTTGGGAATCGTCTGGGGGATGGGAGGTTGGGAGGCGGGTGTATGCGGAGTCCCATTGGTATGTGTGGGTGCTATCTGTGATGAGCTGGTCAAGGGAATCGTAGGTGTAGGTTTTTTCTTGGTGGGAGGCTCCTATTTTTTGGGTGCGGGCGATGATGAGGTCTTTGTTTGTGCCGTAGGTGAGCTCTTCTTGGTAATGGGGGGATTTTAGAGTATGGGGGCGCCCTGTTAGGGTGTATGTGCGCTCGGTTGGGCTATTTGGGATGATGGGCCTTTCTAAGGTAGGCTGGTCGTTTATGCCGTAGTGAAGGTAGTGGTGGGTGTAGTCGTTATAGCTTATGGCTCTAAGGAAGTGGGCATCGTAGGTGTAGGTGATGCGCGTTTGATTGGGGAGTGTGAGAGAGGTGCGCTGTCCGTAGGCGTTGTAGGTTGAGGTGAGGGTGTGGCCGTTTGCCAGGGTCTCACTGATAAGGCGCCCCCTGTTGTCCAACTCTCTGTGGGTTTGGGTGCCCTGGACGTTATCGTCGATAAGGAGGGGGGTGGCATGCGTGCCGTAGGTCATGGTGTAGGCGATGGTGCCATCACTGCTGTGGGTCGCTATCGCTCGGCCCATGGGATCGTAGGTTGTTGTGAGCGTTTGGCCGTTTGGCTTTGTGAAGGTTTTGAGGTGACCTTGGGGGGTGTAGGTGTAGCTGCGCTGGGCGCCATTGGCGTCTATGGCGGTGATGCGCCCTGCGCTATCGTAGGTTATTTGGGTTGTGTGGAGGGTCTCTTGGGGGAATATGTGGGTGTGGATGGCTGTTTGTTGCCCTTTTAGGTCGTACTCAAAGGTCTCTTTTTGTACGGGGCGGCCTTTTGGGTCTTTTTTTGTCCGCTCAATGACTAAGCCATCTAAGTTGTGAATCTCTTCGATGAGGATTCCTGTTGGCTCAAGGGTGATTTTTTGGAGGACGTAGCGGTGATCGCTATTGAGGTAAAAGTCGTTGTAAATTGTGTAGGTTGTCCGGTTGAGGGGGGCTGTTTGGGCAATCACCCGGTCAAAGTCGTCGTATTGGGTCTTAGTTTGGCGTTTTTGCCCATCGATGATGGTGATGGTTTGGGTGATGTTGCCGTGGGCATCGTAGGTGAGGTGGTTTTTTTTGCCGGTGCTCTCTTGGGTAGCGACAATGCGGTCTAAACGGTCGTACTCTTTTTTGAGTGTGCGTGGGGGAAGTCCTAGGGCGTAGGTTGTCTCTTCTATGCACCGGCCCATGGTGTCGTAGGTGTATGAGATGGTGATGTCGTCATGGATCTCTTTGGTTTTTCTTAGGGCAATGTCGTACTCGTAGTGGGTGGTGTTGCCGTGGCGGTCTTTATGGGAGAGGCAACTGTTTAGGTCGTACTCCCAGGACTCGGTGGAACCGTCGGGGTGGATGATTGAGAGCTTACGACCAAGGGGATCGTGGGTGGCCTTAGTCTTATGCCCATCGCGATCTGTGTGGGAGGATAAATACCCAAACTCATCGTAGGTGAAGGTCTCGATGGAGCCGTCGGGATGGATGATTTGGAGGGGGTCGCCACTGAGGTTGCGGATGTATTGGGTGACGTTGCCAAGGGGATCGGTTGTTTGCGTGAGGGCCCCTAGGGGGTCATATGTCGATTGGGTTTTGGCCCCGCCTGGGGTGGTCGTCTCTTTGATATTTCCTAGGATATCGTGGGTGTACTCGGTCCAGTTACTCGAAAGGTTGGTCTCTCCTCTTAGGCGGGAGAGTTTATCGTAGGCGTAGTGGAGGTCATGATCGGGAAGGTGGGTGCAGATGAGGCGCTGCATGGCATCGTATTCAAACTCTTTCACGATCCCTTTGGGGTCGATCTCGCGCAGACAGAGTCCGTTGGGGTCATTTTCATAGTGGGTTGTCTCGCCAAGTGCGTTGGTCCGCGATGAGGGGGCGCCAGATGGGTCAAATGTGGCCCTTGTCTCGGAAAATAGGGCCCCTTGGCTGTCAAACACTTTGCGGGATAGAACTTGCCATCTTTTGTTGCAGGTGAGCTCTTCTTTTTTGATGAGATGTCTCTCCCCTCTCTTTGGGTCGATCGCAAGGTGCTCTATAATGTGGGGCATCCCCTGTTTGGGGGTGATTTGTGTGACAAGGCGGTCATTGATGGTTGTTGAGATCAGTACATTGTCGACGTTGTACGCGTGCTCTGTTTTCTTGAGAACTTTTCCTTCAAAAGTGAGAATCTCTGATTGGATAAGGTCTGTATTTTTGTGGTAGGTGAGGGTTTTGATCACGCCCCCTGGCATCACTATGGTTTTAGGTAAATGGGAGGGGGTATAGGTTGTTTTTGTGACTTTTGGAGGGTCGTTTGCCCCCTCTATCACCGATAAAATGGGGTTGCCTTGAGGGTCGTATTCAATTGTTTCGCTAAAGATCAATTGGCCCTTGGAGTGGACCCTTTTTTTTGTCAGGTGTGACCCATCCCAGGTGTATTTTGTGGTGGCAAAGGGGTGTTTATCTTGGATGAGGACGGTTTTGGTGAGGTAGTTGTGACGGTTAAAGTGGATCTCTTTAAGATATCCTTGGGCATCGTAGACTTTTGTGAGGCCTGGTTTGTAGATGAATCCATAAGTTGGTCCAAGGTTGGTTTGGATCGTTTTCACCCGTCCTATGCGCCAATCGGGCCATTTTTTGATATGGATTGTCTTTCCATAAATCACAGTGTTTTTGCTTTTTTTATAGAGCGAGACGGTCTGGCTCTGTCCATTGGAGAGGTGACGACCTTTTATTGTTTGGTCTTTGTACTCAATCTCTTCATCGGGCACTCCCTCTCTGATCACCCTTTTTAGCTCTTGGTGATCTCCCCTCTCGTAACGGAGGGTTTGCCCATCACTTGTTGTGATTGTCGTGGTCTGATCTTGGTAGGAAAAGTTGGCAACTGCGTACACACTCCCCGATGGGCTCGCTGTCCAAACCTGGTCGAAGTTGAGCTTTGATTGGTAGGTGTAGTGGATGACGTTGCCGTTTGGTAGATCCTCACGCGCTAATCGGTACGTATGACGGTGGGGTCTCGATTTGAAGGGGGCGTGATAAATCCTGCAACTCCCATCGGGAAGGACCATGATGTAGCGGTTTGAGGCGGCTTCAAAGAGGAGGTGAATGTTCGTCACATCTGTGCGGGCACTGATCGCCCCACGGGCTGTGTTGCACACACCGTCGCTCTTTTCCCCATAGCCAAAGACGTAGCGATTCTTCCCGTCGGGGAAGAAGTGAAACTGAGCCCCTGAGGGCATTCTCACTTTGATGTACTCGCGATCTTTCGTCTTGACGACTGTGAGCTTTTTATGGGGGAAAAACTCCCAACCATCCCCCTTGTTTCCCGTATAAATCCGAGTCAACGTAAGTGGCTGAGCCCCTGAGATGACCAGGTCGGCCTCTTGTGAAAAGTACCGCCCTGAGATGGCGTTGACGCAAGCACCAATGTTGGCTGAAGGCGATCCTTCAAACGGAAGGTTTGATTGCGGTTTCCAAAATCCGTAGAGAAATATTGGAAGAAAAAAGATGATGAGTTTGCGCATTGCACGCAACAATATCTTTATTCTAAATTAACCACAAACTATTATCACACTAAGACATTGGGAAGGGGTTATTTTTCGAAGCGGTCGAGAATGACGCGCGTCCCTTTCTTAAGGGTAACACTCCCCCCCACATCGCAGCTCTCTTTTCTATTCATGCGGAACCGCTTGATCTCTTTGGGGAACTTAAGGCCAAGTGAACAATCCTCTTTTGCCGTGAGTGTCACGATGCGGATTTTACCCTTGGTCCACTCAAAATCGATGAGGGTCGATCCCACCTTGATGCCCACCATCCGTCCAGAGACAAACTTGGGAGGGAGAAGGGGGAGAAAGTGGACACTATTTTGCCCTTCTTCGATAAAGAGGCGTCTGATCAATCGACTCCCCTCTGTCAAGATGGGCAGTGGTGAGAGGGCCCGGCTTGAGGGGTCATTGGGGGTGAGTCCTAAAAAGAGGTCGTCATAAGATTTGGGGCAAAAGAGAGAGTCAAACCCCGCACAGAAGAGGTTCTCAAAGGCAGGGGCGAGCGCTTGGCGCTCTTTCTTTTCGACAACTTGGCGACACGCCTTTAAAAGGTGGAAGTTTCCCTTCACCTCATCACAACTCACTTTGGGTGTTTGCTGACCTAGGTAGTGCCAGATGGGGAGAATTTCCTTCAGATCCCCGCGACGGGCAATCAGCTCAAACTCCTGCGCTTTGTGCATCCCTAGGCTGAGTCGTTCACACTCACCCTTGAGTAGGGGTTTTTTCTCAACGGGCACAGTGAAACTCCGGTTAACCCCTTTGATGAGAATGGTCGTCTCAACATGTGTGATCTCAAAGGCAAAGTAGCCCGTTTGTCCCCGCCCAAAGAGGCGGAGTTTCCCCTTTTCAAGGTCTTGCAGCAGGGTGAAGTTATTGACATACCCCGTGTGGCCAAGCTCAGTTTCAAAGATCAATGTCTCGTTATCGTAGACAAAGAGGCGGCTCGGGAAGGCCTTAACATGGTAGGGACTGTTGGGGATGAGGGCGCTCGCTCCCGGCTTGTGGGAGTAGGGTCTTAGGCGCGAAGCAATTTTTAATTTCATACGGGCACTCCAACTAGGGCATCATCGCAATTTTCCATCAGCTTCACCTTGACAATGTCGTTTGAGCGCAGCCCTTTTGCGGGGAGGCTCACTAAGAGAAAGTTATCGGTGTGCCCTCTCATATGACCAGGGCGGCGGCTGTCTACATCTTCCAAAAGGACCTCCATCACCTCTCCCACATAGTCGTCTCTGAGCGAGCGCGCCACTTTTTCGGCGCGGTAGAGAGTCGTTTGACGCCGCGCATCGATGATCTCTTTGGGGACTTTCCCCTCCATGCGGGAGGCGCGGGTTTTGGGGCGGTCGCTGTAGGGAAACATGTGGACTTTGGCAAATCGGACCTCGTCAATCACATTGAGACTCTCGGCAAACTCCTCGTCGGTCTCGCCAGGAAAACCGACAATCAAGTCGGTTGTGAAGGTGAAATGGGGACTTGCCTCCTTGAGCCGCTCGATCGAATCGTAAAACTCGCGCATGGTGTACTTGCGCCGCATCCGCTTGAGGACACTGTTTGACCCCGACTGCAACACAATGTGCATGCTCTGACATGTCCGCTTCCCATTGACAATGGCGTCGAGGAGGCGATCGTCGACCTCATCGGGGTCAATCGATGAGACGCGCAGGCGCTTGAGACCCTCGAGCTGATCGACCTCGCGGATGAGCTCATCGAGACGCATCCCCCCATCAAAGTCGCCGATGTTGATCCCGGTGAGGACAACCTCTTTAAAGCCGCTGTCAATGAGCCCTTCGATCTCTTTGATGATCGCAGCACCTGACTTAGAGCGGGAGCGCCCCCTCACGTAGGGGATGATGCAGTATGAGCAGTAGCTGTTGCACCCATCCTGGATTTTGACAAAGGCGCGCGTGTGAGCCTCAAAGTTTTTAATAGAAAATTCGGGGAGATCAGTCTCATCAGGGAGAGCTTGATGGAGCAGGGTCTCTTTTTCTTTGTTGGGGGTCACCTCAATTCGTGGAGAGAGGGCCTCTAAAATTTTTTGACTCCGCTCGGCCATACACCCCGTAACAAGGACCCGCGCATGGGGATGCTCGCGCAAAAGCTTCCGAATGGCAGAGAGGCTCCGCTTATCGGCCGATTGGGTCACCGTGCAGGTGTTGACAAGGCAAAGATCGGCCTCTTCTCCTTGACTCGCCTCGGAATAGCCAACAGCCGATAAGCCATCGACATAGGCCTGGGACTCGTACTGATTTGTGCGGCACCCTAGAGAGACGCTCTTGTATTTCTTCTTCATAGGGCGACTATTATGCCATCTTTCTTAGGTGGGGATCAACCATAGAATTATAACACCATATGATTTATGCTGGAGAATAGACTGAATTCAAAGGATTTTTACTATGAGCCTCCGCACCGTCGTCGTCTCCCTCTTCATCGTCATCAACGTCCTTGGCAATATTCCCCTCTACCTCGGTATCTTGGCTCGCTACGATCTCAAACATCAGCGCCGCATCATCTTCCGCGAGATGTGCATCGCCCTAGGGATCCTCCTTCTTTTCACCTTTGCTGGAGATTTTGTCCTCAAGCTTATGGGGATCAGCACCCCGATCATAGGGATTGCAGGAGGGACACTCCTATTCTTAATTGCGCTTGCTATGATCTTTCCCAAGCACACAGATGAAGAGAAGCGCCCCATGCAAGAGCCCTTTGTCTTCCCCCTTGCCACCCCTGTGATTGCCGGTCCAGGAAGTATCACTGCCGTCATGGTCTACACGAGTCAACTCGAAAGCTACCCATTGATGGTCACGGGGATTTTCCTCGCATGGCTCCCCTCTTTGGCCATCGTCTTGATGTCGAGTTACTTTAAAAAGCTTCTCGGTGAAAAAGGGTTGATCGCCTGTGAACGCGTCGGGGGGATGTTGATCACCCTTCTCGCTGTCCAGATGATCATGTCGGGCATCATGAAACTCGTACAGGAAACATTCTTTTGATCTAGATGGCCAACAACAGAGATGGAAGCTCTCTTCTCAAAATACACGCGATAAGTCTTGCATTCTAATTAGCTTAATCCTATATTAACGCTATCTTTAATTGAACTTTAGGATTTAACCGTGCTGACTATCAATGCGAGCACAGATACAACTCAGAATTATTTTTCGTACACTCTCACATATATTTACGACACCATTGTCTCAATTTTTCGGGCTATTTTTTGTGGCGACTGCTGCTATCCCACTGAAACTCCAGAGATCAGACAAGCCGAAGTGATTACAGATAATAAGATACCCAATCCCAAGAATCTCCATTCAGGCCCTGGGCCATCCACGCGCATGTTCAACTTTGTCGGCAACGGCGGCCGTATTGAGCACCTAGACAACCAGTTGAACAATCCTGTCGTGGATGTGAATGTCACAAAGTCCGTGAAAGGGCGGGAGCGGATTGAATGTTTTCTTAGAGAGCACGACCTAGATACAAGCGATTCAGCTTTGGAAGGCTGGTCCCCCCTTCATGAAGCAATTGTTCTCAACCCAAAAGTGATCAAAACTTTGATCGATCACGGAGCCGATCTCCAAGCCAAAACGGGTGGTGGTTTAACCCCCCATGACCTTGCTACCCACGTTGGCAAAGAAGAGGTCATCGCACTGATTGAAGGGAAAGAGGTGATTAACGCTAACGAAGAGTTCATTAAAGCCCTGTGCGATGGCTCAGATTCATCAACGATTGAAAGTCTTCTCAATCACTCTGAATTTGATCCCAACTTCAAAATAAATATGCAGCACCATCAGGTGATTTGTGACTTCGTCAAGTCCTTCCAAAGAGAGGGACACAATGAAGAGGATGGCACGATCTATAAAAATTGGCAACCTCTCCACGTCGCCATTGCCCTCAATGCAAAAGAATCTACTGTGAAGATCCTTATTGATCTTGGAGCCGATGTCAACAACCCCATTCAGAATATCTTCACACCTCTCTCTCTTGCCATCATGACGCAAAACAAAGATCTTGTTTCGCTCCTTTTGGAAAATGATATCCCCAACGCAATCACCACTCTAAATGGCATTGAATTCACTCACACGAAAATTGCAAATAATCCCGACACAACTTGGCACAATCCAGATATCGCTAGAGTTGTGAGTGAGCACTATTTATGCCAAAAGGAGGAAAAATAATATGATACAACGCGTAAGCGACCAAACCACCACAGAGAGTTGGCTGACATCGACAGTTAATTATCTCTACGAGACAATCTCGTCTCTTTTTAATACGATTATCGCTTGTTTTTGCTGTGACCTTGATTGCTGCTTTCAGCTAGATGATAGGTATACCTTTGGAGACCCCAATACCAATCTATTTTTAGCCCTTAGCAACGAAGAGGACACTAGAACAATCAAGGCAATTTTAGATCGCCCAGGAGCCAACCCGAACCACAAAATAGATGCTCAAGAGTTAAGCGTAGTGAAAGAGTTTTTTGAAGAAATAGGTAGAGAACTAAATCTAACTGAAAAGGGTATAGAATTAGAAACAATTGAGGAGGAACTCTCGAATCTAAACTGTCAACCTCTTCACTACGCCATCATTAAAGGATCAAGCAAAGATGTTATCCAAAGTCTAATTAACAAAGGGGCCGATCTGAATAGTGCTATGATAGATCCTATGACGCCCCTATTGCTAGCTATCATTAGACAAAACAAGGAAGCAGTAAAAGTCCTACTTGACGGCGGAGCCAGTGTTACTGTCCCAGGTGATAATGGAGCCACCATTCCCTTGAACATCATTGCCGGCAATCGAAATGTCTCATGGTACAACGAAGAAATAGAGCAGATTCTCCTTGATCATCTTAGGCAAAATTAATAATTGCTCCTCTCTCTCAAGAGATTTAAAGTGAAGAAGGATGTGTAGTGCCCATCCCCAACGATGAGGTGATCGTCGATGGGGATGCCCAGGATATCGCCCGACGCTCTGAGTTTTGATGTGAGGGTGATGTCTGACGAGGAGGGCATGGGGTCGCCGCTGGGGTGGTTGTGGGAGATGATCATCGAGGCGGCGCTCTTTGAAAGGGCAGGGTAGAAGAGATCCCGCGGGTGTGCGAGCACCTCGGAAAGGTTTCCCTTAGCCACGTGCTCAACCGAGAGAAGATCCCCTCTTGTGTTGCGCAATAGAAGGTAGATCTCTTCGTGCCGCTTGCCGTAGTAGTAGGGACGGAGGTGGTAGTAGGCATCGTCAGCAGAGCGTATGGGGCGCTTTTCCCTCTCTTCATAAGCGATGGTGCGCAACGCGAGGGCAAAAGCCGCTTTGAGTTGGACCGCTTTGGCCGGCCCAATCCCATCTATGCTGAGGAGCTCGTCAAAGCGCGCTTCCAACATCGGCTTGATCCCCCCAAAGTGGGCAATCATCTCATCGGCTAGGGTGAGCACCGACTTCCCCTTAAGCCCCGACCCTAGAATGATCGCTAGGAGTTCGGAGACTGAGAGGCTGTCGGCCCCTTTGATCATCAACCTCTCGCGAGGCCTTTCGTGCTCAGGCAAATTCTTAATCATGGCAAATAAACGGCATGAGTTTAGGTTTTAACGATGTGGGGACCTCAGCCTCTAAATGGACATCGTTCCCTTGGTAATCGGTGTGGTGGACGTGCCCAAGGCGCATTACCTCTGAGATGAGGGCGTAGTGGCTTTGGGGGATGATGAGTTTGAGGCGAATGCGCAGTTTTTGGAGCTCCTCCACCATGAGCTCCTGGAGTTGGTCAAATCCCTCGTGAGTTTGAGCCGAGATCATCACGGTTTTTGGGTATTTCACCCGAAAGCGCATCAGTTGCTTGCGGTCGTCTACCTGATCAATTTTGTTTAAAACGGTGATGATGGGACGCTCTGTGCCCCCCAGCTCATTGAGCACCTCAAAGGTCGCCTCCGCTTGCTCTTCAGCCGCTTTGTGGGAGGCATCGATCAAATGGAGGAGAATGTCTGTGTAGAGAGCCTCTTCAAGCGTACTCTTAAAGGCAGCGACTAGGCCGTGAGGAATTTTTCGGATGAATCCCACGGTGTCGATGAGGAGGATTTGCATTTGATTGGGGAGAAAAAATTTGCGCGTTGTGGTGTCGAGCGTGGCAAAGAGTTTATCCTCGACAAAGACATCGGCTTGGGTGAGCTCCCGTAAAAGGGTCGATTTCCCCGCGTTGGTGTAGCCAATGATCGCAAAGGAGGGGATGTTGGAGCGGAGGCGCTTTTGCCGCTGTGTGCGCCGTTGATTTTGGACCTCGACAAGCTCTTTTTGTAACTTGGCAATGCGCGTTTGGACGAGGCGGCGGTCGATCTCAATCTGCTTCTCCCCCGCTCCCTTCAAAAAGCCCCCTCCACCAGAGGATTGGCGGGATAGGTGGGTCCAAAGGCGTTTGAGGCGGGGCAGTTGGTAGCGCGATTTAGCGAGTTCAATCTGCAAACGGGCCTCCTTCGTTTTGGCCCTTTGGGAAAAGATCTCTAAGATGAGCTCTGTCCGATCGAGAACGGGGAGTTTGAAGGCTTTTTCGAGGTTGCGCTCTTGGTTGGGGGTCATCTCATTGTCAAAGATGGCGACATCGGCGTGGCAGCGGTGGATTGTCTCTCCTATCTCTTCTACTTTCCCCTTCCCAAGGTAAGTGCGGGCGTCGATTTTCCTTAGGTGAACGGCTTCTACGCCCACCACCTCAAAACCGTACGTGTTGGCAAGGCGCTCGAGCTCCTTGAGGTGCTCGAGACAGAGCTCCCGCTCTTTCGTATTTGTGTAGGCGCCCACGAGAAAACACTTATTTAGGTCTTTGAGCTCGTAGCGCACCTCTTCGTAGAGTTTGTCATCTTTTAGCTCAGCCACTTTGTGCTCCATTAAATGGGATGGTCAGGCCATCGGTGCTTAAGAAAATCCCCTCGGGAAGCTCTGTCGAAGCGTAATGGAGATCGTGGGCAATGTGGGTGAAGTAGGTCTTTTTTGCCCCAATTTTTTGACTAAAAGCGATCGCCTCATCGACAGAAAAGTGGACGGGCGAGTGGGTATGGCGCAGAGCGCTAATGATCAGTGTCTCAACCCCCTTTAGTGCGGGAAAAATTTCGGGCGAGTAGTCTTTGATATCGGAGAGGTAGGCAAAGGAGCCAATGCGAATGCCCAAGATTTTCATCTTCCCTTGAAAGTAGGTGATCGCCTGCATTTTAATCCCTTCAAACTCAAGAAAGCCAAAGTCTTCTTCCGCAAGTTGAAAGTCAAACATCTCCCCCTTAAAAAGGTAGTGATAGGCCTTGCGGATCTCCTTGAGAGTCTCTTTATTGAGAAGGGTGGGAATGGCCTTTTTTGTCTTAAAGTGGAAGGGGCGGAGATCGTCGAGCCCCGCAATGTGATCGTAGTGAGAGTGGGTGAGGATGAGTCCATCGATCTGATTGATGTTGTGAGTGAGAGCTTGATTGCGAAAGTCAGGGCCGACGTCCAAAAGAATCTGCTTATCGCCGATGGTGATGAGCCCTGCAGGGCGGGAGCGCTTGTCCTCTGTTGCCGATGAGAGACACGTTTTGCACTCACACCCAATGATCGGCACTCCCAAAGAGGCCCCTGTTCCAAGAAATAAAAAGTTGCCTTGCATGGGCACTATTTTAGACTATTTTCAATTGCTTGCAAAGCGCAAGTTGCGTGGTAGAGAAGTCCCCTCGAGCCTAAGGCTGTGATGGCGGTGAGGTTGGGACCGATCTTTTTCAAAATAGGGATGTACCCCTCCTTGCGGGTCACCCGCACCCCAGCATATCCCCCCGTTATTTCGATCTCTTTAACCTGTGGATAGAAAGTGGCCACTTTCGGAATGAGTTGCTCTTTCGCCCGCTCTATGTCAAATCCCTCATCGTCAAAGTGGTGCTCATAGGTCGCTCCAATCTGGATTTTTCCCGCTTCTGGATGGGGAGAGATGTGCCCCTTCCCAATCCTTGACCGGTTCAACTCACCCCTTCCGATCAGGACCTGACCCTTAACGGGTTTTATTGGTAAATCTCCATCTGGCACGAGCTCAAAGATCCCCTTTCCCGCACACAAAAAGGTGTGATCGAAGGGTTCGGTATCGGAAAGAGTGACTTTTTGAGGAATCACTTTAAGCCCCATCTCAACCGCTTTAGCTTTGAGCCCCTCTAGATAGTTGTGGATAAAGATGGTCTCACCCATTTTGATGAGGAGTCCATTCTTATGTGCCTCAACGCCATCGAATTCTTTGATGCGCTCTTCAAAGTGGGGCCGCTGGCTCTCTTTAATCAGTACCCGCTCAATCCCCTGCTCAGCCCGCACCTTTTGGCCCAAAAACTCTTCAACAGTTTTAATCAAGTCCATTGATCGGGCAAAAGCCTCAAGTCCCCCTGCGCTGAGTTTCGCTTTTTCGCCCGGGAAAGGGTGGAGCAGTCCGACCGCGAGGTGGGAGCGTTGCCCTTCATCGAAAAGGGTCACTTGATGGTCGGTCAATTTAAGGAGATAGTAAGCAGTGGCAAGGCCCGATAGACCGCCACCGACGATAGAAATGTGCATGGGGACTTAAGCTTTGGCTTGGCGGAGCATATAAAGGGTGCTTTCTGCGGCAAAATTAAAGAAGAAGATCACAGCAGGTGTGAGTAGAGCGGAGAAAGGCACCATGATGAAAAACCACTCTAAAGCGACAACCAATGCCCCGTCGGAGACGAGGAAGGTGGCACCTGTCATTTTGGCCGCCGTTGAGAGGAGGCCGACGATAAATAGAAGGGGGAGCATCGCCAGGGTGAAGAGGATGAGGTGGGAGAAAAAGTTCTCTTTGACAAGGCGGTAGGCCTCTCCAATGCGTCGCCACTTCCCACCCTCGCTCAATGCGACGTGGGGGGTAACAAAGAAGAGGATAAAGAGGTTGAGGACACTGAGCATCAAACACCCTAAAACCAGCAAAAATGGGCCAAAGGAGAGGATCACTCCAATGGAGGGGCCGATTGAGGGAATCTCCTTTAATAGATAAAAAATACCCAACGTCGTCCACAAAAGAAGGTAGGTTAAGAGCATCGGGAGGGCCAGATAGGAGACTCCAATGAAAAGCTCCCAGCTCTCCTTGATAATTTGCGACAGGGGAACCCGCTCACCGGCGAGCTCACCTTTGTAAATTTTTATGAGAAAGGCCCCAGTGGCCAGCAACAGCCCAAAAGAGAGAAAAACAGGCAAGAACGTGAGCGATAAAATGACCCAATCAGAGGCCTCAACGGCCAGGGCGCGGCAAAAGACGATCAAGAGTCCACAGAGCACAAGCATAGGAAACACGATCAGCACTTTCCTCTTCACTAAAGAAAATTTGACGGCGCGGTTGAAAATTTCTTCGGCATCTTTTAACTGCATGCAACCACTATATCACACTTTTAATTTACTTGTTCTTAAAAATATATTTTGGGCGTATGATGGGGGTTCCCTTCCCTTCCCTTGCAATGCACCGCTCGTAGACGATCTGAATCGCGATGCCCACCACGCGCGCCATCCCAAAGAGGATGGTGAAGTAATTGGGGTACCCAAACCCAGCCGCAGAGAGCATGCTCCCCGACACGGCATCGATGTTGGGGTAGGGATCTTGAATTTTGGGATTTTCAGAGAGGACCTTTGGGCCCGCGCTCCTGAGCATCTGAGCCACTTTGACAAGGGGGAAGTCGGGGAAGTGGGTTTTGACAAATTCGTACATGATCGAGGCCCTTGGATCCTCAACGCGGAGCACGGCGTGGCCAAAGCCGTAGACAATCCTCTTTTCAGCCACACACTGGCGAATAAAGGCCTCAACATCGGCCTCGGTCCCCTTGTCACCAATGGCCTGATAGATCTCTTCGATAAAGCTCAGCGAGTCTTGGTTCGCTTTGCCGTGGCGCGGACCAGCGAGCGCGCACATCGCCGAGCTGAGCGAGCCGTACATCGTTGCTAGGCCGGAAGCTACGGCTTTGCCCACAAAGGCCGAAAGGTTCCCCCCTCCGTGATCCATATGCAGAATATGGAAGAGAGAGAAGACTTTAGTCAAAAGCTCTTTGTCCCCATTGGGGACGTTGACCATGTTGGCAAAATTCTCCATCAAGGAGAGATTGGGGTCGGGATCTTTGGTCGCCCCCCACCCGGCGTGGGTGTTGATCACAGCGGCCGCTAAATGGGGAATTTTTGCAATAGCAGCTAGGGCATCTTGGCGATAATCTTTTGTCTGCTCAAAGGTGCCCAAGGTGAGCAGGGCCATGCTCAGAAGGGCCATTGGATGACACTGACGAGGGAAGCGCCCGATCGACTCAATCACCTCTTTTTTGCACGTGGCTTGAGAGGCGAGCGTTTTGTGGAAGGGGAAAAGCTCCTCTTTGGTCGGAAGCTTGCCGTGAATAAGGAGATAGATCACCTCTTCGGGCGATTTTTCTTTGAGATCTGGGATCGGTATGCCTCGATATTCCAACCCCATTTCGGGGTCGACAAACGACGTGGGACAGTACCCCACAGGGAAGCCCCTCATTCCCGTTTCGAGGTGCTCCTCTTTGATCTCAAACAGCGTCTTACTCATAATAAATCTTTTACCATATCCCTTTCCATGATCAGCTCTTTCTCTGTCTCTTTCATCATTTTTTCGATGAATGGATCGATTGTGAGTCCCCCCACAATCTCCCCACACCCTCTGACGGGGAATGAGTAGATGAGTCCATCGGAGACACCATATGGGTTGTGATCTGAGATTTTTCCCACACTGTGGATATGTCCATCTCTCGCATGAAGGGAGCGGACCGTATCGATGGCCGCGTTGGCCGCTGAGGCGGCTGACGATTTGCCCCGCGCCTTGATGATCTCAGCCCCCCTTTGTTGGACTGTTTTCAAAAATGCCCCTTCGAGATAACTGCGATCGGGGATGACATCAGTCGCACTTTTTCCCGCAATTTTTGCCAAGGTGAAGTCGGGCACTTGTGTCGCTGAGTGGTTGCCCCAGATGATCATATCGGTGACATCGCGGCTTAACCCCCCCGCTTTGTCTGCGAGTTGGTAGGCAGCCCGATTTTGGTCGAGACGGGTCATGGCAAAAAAGTTCTCACGCGGGATGTCGGGGGCGTTGTGCATCGCCACCAAGCAATTGGTGTTGCAGGGATTGCCAACGATGAGAATTTTTGAGTCTTTGTGGGCCCCTTTGTTGAGGGCCTTTCCTTGCGTCACAAAGATTTTGCCGTTCTCTCCTAGAAGGTCTTGCCGCTCCATGCCAGGTCCCCGCGGCTTGGCCCCCACTAAAAAGGCGACATCGACTCCGTCAAAGGCGGCGACAGGGTCAGTGTGAGCCGTCACTTTATGCAAAAGGGGGAATGCGCAGTCATTGAGCTCCATGATCACACCTTCAAGAGCTTCCAAAGAGACGGGCAGCTCGAGAATGTTCAATTCAACGGGTTGATTCGGTCCAAAAAGTTCGCCACTGGCAAGTCTAAATAAAAGGGAGTAGGCGATCTGTCCCGCTCCACCTGTGATTGTGATGCGCTTTGGTTGTGTCATTTTAGCTCCAGTTAGATTGATCTATTCGATTATAGTCTTCATTTGATAAATAGCAACTGTTGTGATACGAGAAAAAGGTATGGGAAAAGCACCATCTAAAACCGCCGTTGAGGACAACACCTACCGGATCTTCCCCAACGATCTCAACTCGAAAGGGACTGTCTTTGGGGGGCTCATCATGGCACAAATTGACCGCGTCGCTGCCGTTGTGGCGGAGCGCCACAGCGAAAGAGTGTGTGTCACAGCGAGTGTCGACGCCATCTCCTTTTTAGCGCCTGCGGGCCGGGGTGAGAACTTGATCTTCAAGGCCTCCATCAACCGAGCGTGGCGCACTTCGATGGAAATTGGGGTGAAGGTGATTGCAGAGGACAACCTCAAAACCACTAAGCAGCGCCACATCGTCTCTGCTTATCTGACGTTTGTCGCTTTGGATGACAATGACCGCCCGACAAAAGTGCCCCCCGTCGAGCCGAAGACAGAGAGCGAAAAACGACGTTTTGCCGAGGCAGAGATCCGGCGCAATCACCGGTTCAAAGGAGCCCAAGAGATTCGGAAGGGACGCTCGTAAGCCCCATCGAACGGAACGCAATGTAGCCATCGGGACGGATCAACACCACACACGCCCCGTGACCCCCATAGTGCTTGCGGAGCGATTTCATCTCATCGATCACGATCCCATCTTGCCAATTCTCCTTAAGATCATCCATCCCCTCATCGACGACAAGATAGGGAGTGATACACTCTGGGAGAGTCGATCGATAGGTCGTTAACTCACTCGGCGTGAGCTCATCTGTCGAAAAGATCAAAAGGAGCATGGGGACCTTGCGTTGGAGGGCAAAAAGTGAGGCGATCTCCATCTCCCCCTCCACTTTGATTGGCGCATCGAGAGCGCGGTCACCCGCTCTAGGGCCCAGAGCAAAGAGGCGCCGCTTTTTTGAAAAAGGGGTCGTAAGAACCGTCGGCCGTTTTTCAATAGCAAGGCTCGAGAAGCGGTAGTTGATATCGAGCTGAGAGATCCGCCGCTTGAGCATGTTTTGAAAAGAGACTCTCTTGAGTAAATAACTGAGCACACCATTTCTGATCTTTGATGCGGCCCCTTTGAGAGTGGCCAGCTCCGTCATCCCATGGGTCCAGTCGAGCAGACGTTTGGCAATGGTCAACCGCTCTTCATTGAAAGTGTCGAGCAAAGAGGGCTTGGCCTGCCCCTTAATCACAAAGCTCAGTTTCCACGCCAAATTGGCGGCATCTTGCCACCCCGTGTTCATCCCCTGTCCCCCAATCGGTGAGTGGACGTGGGCCGCATCTCCAAGGAGAAAGACCGACCCCTTGCGAAGACTCTCAGCTTTCCTAAAGTGTGTGTAGAAGTGGGAGGCCCACTCGAGATCATCAAACTCAATATCGTGCCCTGTCCGCGCTTTCACAATATGCGTGAAGCTCTCTAGATCGAGAGGGTCATCGGGATCGGTGTTAGAGACCACAAGGCGCATCCTATCTCCCCCTAGGGGGATCAAACCGAGCGCCCCCTCGCTCACAAAAAAGAGATGGAAAAGGTGGGGGTCAATGCCCCGTTTGATATGAAAGTCGGCGAGAGCAAAACGGGATTTAAACTCCTTTCCCTTAAAAGACAAACCGGCCATCTCGCGGACAAAACTTTTGGGCCCATCACACCCAATGAGATAGTCATACTCCCCTTTTCCTTGGTACTCAGTCTTCCACTCCACCTCAACGCCCCGCTTTTCGAGGTGATCGATGAGAATCTCTTCACTCTTTGATTGAGGAAGAGAGAGGATATAGGGGTAGGGGGTGTTAAGGCCTGTGAAGTTGACGTGACCAATGATCCGCTTCTTTGAGTGGAAAAAAACTTTTGAAACTTGGGTCCCCTGCTCAATAAACGTCTCGGCCAAGCCAAGGCGGTCGAGAAGTTCGAGGGAGCGGGGCTGAATTCCAAGAGCCTTAGAATGAACTGAAGGGCCCTCTTTTTTATCGATGATGTCGAAGGGAATCCCATATTCATGAAGGAGAGCCCCCATCATGAGGCCTGTGGGTCCGGCACCTACAATTAAAACTTTTCTTTGGTTTACCATAAAGAACCAGTCTTAAAAATCTCTACATTTTTTCCAAGTTTTATCGTACAATAGATCCCTTTACGAATGAGGATGTCAATGGATGTGAAAGACGACGTAAAAGCTGAGCTAGAAAAAGCTCTGCCCGGTAGCTATATCGAGATCTCCGATCCCATGTGTGACAACGCCCATTTTGAGGCGATCGTTGTGGCCAAGGAGTTTGAGGGGCTCTCCCTTGTCAAGCAGCACCAGCTTGTGATGCAAGCTCTCAAAGAAAAATTTGCCACAACCCTGCACGCGTTGGGGCTCAAAACCTATACACCCAAGGAGTGGGACGAGAATGGACAATAAGCTCAAAGAGATTCAAGACGATATCAAAAACCACAAAGTGATCCTTTACATGAAGGGGTCAAAAGCTTTCCCTATGTGTGGATTCTCCGCCCGCGTGGTCGAGGTGCTAAAGAGTTTAGATATCCCCTTTGAAACGCGCAACGTCCTAGAGGACCCAATTTTACGCACCGCGATCAAGGAATTCTCAAGTTGGCCTACCCTCCCCCAACTCTATATCGACGGTGAGTTCATCGGCGGGTGCGATATTGTGATGCAACTTCACAGCTCAGGTGAGCTCAATAAACTTGTGGAAACATGCTAAGACGCACCCAATCATTTGTGGGACTTGATCAGTTTTTAGAGCAAACTCAGAAGAAAACGATTGATGATCTCACAAACGAAGATTGGAAACGCATCGCCAAAAAAATGCAGAAACTCTCCGCTGAATATGTACTCTATGCTGGCGAGGACAAAAAAACGTATTCCAACCTAGAAACATTGATATTTAACGATGAATGAGTCGCTCTTTTTTATTCACATCGCGGTCGCGATTTGTTTTATTCTCCTCGCCTGCAAGCGAGGCAAAGAGGCCCTGTGCGCCCTTTTTGCCCTGCAAGTGGTCCTTGCCAACCTCTTTGTGTTTAAACAGATCACCTTTGCCCATCTCACCATCACCTGCACTGAGACGCTCACCATCGGGAGCATGCTCACCCTCAATGTCCTTCAAGAGGCCTACGGCAAAAAAACAGCCCGCCGTGCCATTTCCACCACCTTCCTCCTCCTCATTTTCTTTGCGGCTATGGCCACCTTTCACCTTCTCTACCGCCCCAGCCCATTTGACACCACACACGTAGCTTACATGCGCATTTTATCCCACGGCCCTCGCGTGGTCTTCGCCTCACTCGCTGTCACCTTTGTGGTGCAACATATCGATGTTGCCCTCTATGGCGCCTTCCAAAAAAGGATGCCTGAGAGCTGGGTGATCCCCCGCACAGTTGGCTCACTCTTGATCACCCAACTTCTCGATACCGTTCTCTTTAGCTTTGTTGGCCTCTACGGCCTTGTCGCAAACATCTGGCACATCATCTTAGCGAGCACCTTGATCAAGTATGTGATTATTTTCTCAATGGCCCCCTTCTCGGCGGCGGCAAAACGGATGAGGGCCACATGAGTGACTTCCACTTTGAGATTCTCCACACTTCGAAAAAATCGTCCGCCCGCGTCGGTCGTCTTCACACCCCCCACGGTGTGATCAACACCCCTAACTTCGTGGCGGTGGGCACCAACGGCACCTTAAAGAGTATCGACAACGACCTCGTCTCTGAGATTGGCCTCGAGCTCATGTTCTGCAATACCTACCACCTCCTCCTGCAGCCCGGGGTTGACGTGATCGAGAAGGCGGGTGGACTCCACAAATTTATCAACCGCAAACTCCCCATTATCACCGACTCTGGAGGTTTTCAGGTCTTTAGCTTGGCCTACGGCTCAGTCGCCTCAGAACTCAAAAGCCAAGGGACCAAAAAGAGCGAAGGGCACGTCCTCAAGATTGACGAGGAGGGGGTCCTCTTCCGCTCCTACCGCGACGGCAAAAAACTCCTCCTCACCCCCGAAACATCCGTTGAAGCGCAAAAGAGCTTTGGTGCCGATATTATCATCCCCTTTGACGAACTCCCCCCCTACCACATCGACCGCGACAAACTCAAAGAATCCCTAGATCGCACCCATAGATGGGAGAAACGCTCTCTTGATCACCACCTAAAAAATCCCAACGGACAAGCGATGTACGCCGTTGTCCACGGCGGGGTCGACCCCGAGTTCCGCTCCTTAAGCGCCTCAACCCTAGGTCAACTCCCCTTCGATGGATTTGCTATCGGCGGGAGCGTCGGCAAGACCAAACCCGAGATGGTTGAGATGCTCAAACTCACCGTCCCCAAACTCCCCAAAGAAAAACCCAACCACCTCCTCGGCATCGGCGACTTAGAGTCCCTTGAAAAATGCATTCCCCTCGGCATAGACACCTTTGATAGCTCCTACCCCACAAAAGCGGCCCGTCACGGCGTCGCCCTCACCAAACACGGGCGCGTCAAGCTCACCAGTGGGAAATACCGCCACCACTTTGGCCCCATCGAAAAGGATTGCGCCTGCCCCACGTGCCAAAAGTTTTCTTTAGCCTACCTCCACCACCTCTTTAAGGCTAAAGAGCTCACTGGCCTCACATTGGCGAGCATCCACAACCTCTACTTCATGGTGAAGATGATGGAAGAGACTCGCACACAGATCCTTAACGATCAAATTTAAATTACAACCTATAACTATATCCCCCATTTCTCTATAATAGGAGGGCAATATGGCACTTTTACTGACAATCCTTCTTTATGGCGTCTGGTCGAGCATCTTCCCCTTGGGCAAGATGGCCCTTGCCTACGCCCCACCGATATTCCTCACCAGCTACCGAATGCTCCTTGCCGGGGGGCTCTTGATGGGCTTTATCTTCCTCAAAAAGCGCAAGGCCCTGCGCCTCAACCCCAAGCAATTTGTCAGCCTTCTCCTCCTTGGCTTTTTCAGCATCTACCTTACCAATATCTGTGAATTTTGGGGTCTCAAACACCTCTCTGCCGCCAAGACCTGCTTCATCTACTCCCTCTCCCCCCTCTTCACCGCCCTGTTCTCCTACATCCACTTCAAAGAGAAAATGAACATGAGCAAATGGATAGGTCTCGCTATCGGCTTTTTAGGGATTTTCCCCGTCCTCATGACCCAATCGGGCTCAGAAGAGCTCTTTTCTGCCATCTCCTTTCTCAGCTGGCCCGAGCTCGCCGTCATTGGCGCGGCCCTCTTTTCGGTCTACGGCTGGGTCCTCCTCCGCCTTTGTGTTAAAAACCACACTACTTCTCCTATCGTTGCCAATGGCGTGAGCATGCTCTTTGGCGGCCTATTGGCCCTCATTCACAGCTTCGCGACCGAAGGGTGGTCCCCACTTCCCGTGGCCACTTCAGATCTACCCCGCTTGACGCAACTCATCCTCATCATGACCCTCGTCTCCAACGTCCTCTGCTACAACCTCTACGGCTACCTCCTCAAGCGCTTCACAGCCACCCTTCTCTCATTCATCGGGCTGCTCAGCCCCATCTTTGCCTCTCTCAACAGTTGGATTCTCCTTGGCGAGCGCCCCTCGTGGGTGATCTTTGCTTCCACAGGGATCATTGCCTGCGGCGTCTACATCGTCTACCGAGCCGAGCTTAAGCAAGGCTACGTCGCCACCACAAAAGCACAACCTTCTTAAACTAAAACCTTTTATTTCGTAGAGTCTCAAAAATTTATCCGAAAAAAGAGACACTCTATGACCCCGAGTTATTCACCTCTATACAATGCCATTGAAGCCCATGACTTTGAGGCCATCGACAAGCCTGATACATTCATCAGGAAAATATCTTCTAGACAACGCCAAACTGTCCAATGACCCCTACATTGTCGACCGCATCCTCCTCACCTCCTGTGAAGTCAAGGAGCATTATATTCTCGAAGCCCTTAACCTTAAGACTCTCCCTATCATCCAATATTTCCTATTTGAAGACGTCACTCTGCATGGGGGGCACCTAATAGAAGCGATCAAACTCGAGGCGTATGACATTGCTGAATTGCTGAAAAATGGAGGTGCCAACCTAGCAGATTATCCTACTATCTCTGCAGTATGCCGTGCGATACGAACTTATAACCTACCCATGCTAAAGTACCTTTTTAAAAATGGAGCGGCTCCATATTACGAATACCAGATTACTGCTCAGAACTTTGGCAATTAAGAGATCCAGAGTTATATCAAAGAAATAGACTTCACACATGGGGACGATTATCCATGAATAATTGGGAAATGAAGGAAAAAAGTCTGTTTGGCGCGAGTGTATTGCGCTAGAAGGTGGAGATAGTGCTTTAGATTTGGTATCTTGTGACGAAGGGAATAGCCACGGGCTATTTCCGAGGAGAAAGATGGCAAAGATGAAGTGCTAGATCTGCCTACTCGCGCAATTAAGCGAGCAGAAAACAGACACAAAAAAAGCTTGGCGGCGTCCTACTCTTCCATACTCTTGTGTATAGTACCATCGGCGATGAAGGGCTTAACTGCTGAGTTCGGGATGGGATCAGGTGTACCCCCTTCTCTGTTGCCACCAAGC
>Ga0180433_10000963_pt1 | contig 48961 bp, 65 predicted proteins | sample SS_ome_8_FD_132980 | JGI IMG/M metagenome (GOLD analysis project Ga0180433, IMG submission 132980) | Hypersaline lake sediment archaeal communities from the Salton Sea, California, USA - SS_1_D_1 metaG | ecosystem: Environmental > Aquatic > Non-marine Saline and Alkaline > Hypersaline >...
ATGAAGCGCAACGCACCCTGCCCCTGCGGGAGCGGCAAGAAGTTCAAGCACTGCTGCCTAGTAAAACCACGTCTCCAAGCAGATGCTTGGAGACGCCGCAGTGATGAGGATGTAGCCTACCTCGCCAAGTTGCAGGGGCTTAGTGTGACGGAGCTGAAAGAATCTTGGAGGGAAAAGTTCGAAGCTGCCAGAGCCAGGGCTCGGGCGCGACGTATTAGGAATCCAGCAATGTTACATGCTTTCCTGAAAGGATAAGATGTGAGGAAGCAAACCAAACTCTGGACGCAGAAGAATGGTGACAAAATCCGTATCTGCGATATGAGTGATTCTCACATCGTCAACACTGTTCGAATGATTAAGAGGAAAGCGGAGTTCAAGAAGATGCAGGTTGATGTTGGATTCCTCAGCTGTGGCAGACCACAGGGAGACATGGCGCAAGATGCTTTCGACAGAGAATGTTGTGAAGCATGGAACAAGTCATGGGAAGATTATGCTCCTAAAATCTTCCCTAATTTGTTGCAGGATATTGTGCGGCGTGCAATCTTGAGGCCCGGTATTCTGACCCAGTTGATTGGGATACCTAACTGGATGACAGGGAGGTAACACTGGTGACGCCCGCGGCAGCGGCGTGGTAGAAGATGAAAGTGCACCACCGGCCCACTAGGAATCTGCCGACCTAGTGGTATATAGACGGCCGGAGTAATGGTTCGCGCCCTTAGGGTGCAGGAGCGGATTGGGGAAGCCCGCCGCCAGTGTTTGGAGTGAGGAGGATGGGCCTGTGAAGTGGGAATGGTTAGATGCTTTTGTTCGAGAAAGGAGGCAAGAACACCATATCTATGTGTCAAGGCGTGAGTTTAACTTAATCCGGGATTACCCATGGGAATTGATGCAATGGTTCTCATTAGCAGAGAGGATCACATTCTGGAATAATATCAAAATCAGAATGGAACTGTTGGCTCATTATTGGGGTAGGGACAGTAAATACGACAGGGAAAAAGACTGCTTCATTCTGGAGAGGAGACTTATCGTGAGAGACTGTGTCAGGCGTTTTGCCGAGGCTATGGACGCGATGCTGACTGAGAAGGAGGAAGGCTATGGTCCTGTGGAAACGTTCATCAAAGAGTATGATTCCCTGCATCATGGCACAGCAGCCATGGAACATCTTGACGCTGCTCTAGACCATCTTGACGAAAAGTGTGACGATGAGGATTTACGAGGTCTAATCCACGCGGCTAACTTCTGCATGATGGCATGGAATAGGGTGAAGATTCATGACTAGACTAACAGCCATCATAATCCGAACGCGTGGTGACGAAGTTAAGCCACTTGTATCACAACACCCTAAGACAAAGAAGTGGGCCTCTATGGTATCATTATTCAAGGGTGAAGAATTTGATTATGTTCTACTTTCAACGGAACATATCTATGATACCAAGAAGGCTGCCGTAGAAGCTGGAGAAAAAGTAATCAAAGAAGTACGAGAATTGGAGAGTGTATTTTGAACATATGCCCGAGTGGCGGAATGGGTATACGCGACGGACTTAAAATCCGTTGCCCATTAGGGCGTGGGGGGTTCGAATCCCTCCTCGGGCAAATTTGGAAAATTTCGTCCACACAGCTATTTTGTCTGTGTGATACCAAAGATGAACAAGATGGGCGAAGACCTACAGCTATGGGCTTCTGAGCGCGGGTGTGTTGTGGATTGGAGGCTGATTCTAGAAGCTATGGATCGTATCACCCGCAGTGACTCAGTTACACCGGTGGAGGACTTCTCAAAATGGTGCACGGCGCAACGTGCTTGGATAACGAGGAGGCAAAGATGTGGGAGATAACGACTTACATACTTGTGGGTACTCTGATTGGTTACTGCATAGGTGTATGCAGGATGTTTGCATGGATGAAGCAATATCTAGGTATCGACACAGATGATAGTGTGATCATCAAAATCATCCTCAAGCGACTGTCCAAGCGGGCGCAAGTGGAGGAGTACCAGATCACTAAGGAGATACCCCATGAAACTAACGACAGGTGAGCACGCCTACGTAATAATCGGGGAGCATGGCTATATCAAGATTATACGTGGGCCCCTCGCACTGGGGCAAGCGTGTGATCACATTGCACAGCTACGTATCAGATGGGAGGGTTCGTTCAAAATCATGGAGCCGCGTTTCTGTGAGAAAGGCTGCTGTATCCTCGATGATTGGCTGCCCTATACGCTGTCTGAAAGCAAGCTAAAGGCCATGGGGCTAAAGAAATGCTACGCAATCAGAAGGAGGCCATCACTAATATGAAAATTTTCAAAGAGATACTGCTTCTGGTCTATATGCTGGGAGCTCTCTTCCTTGCTGTGGGAGCCTTATACAGGCTCATCGAAGGGGATTGGGATGGTTTTATCCAGTATATGATAGCTTATTTCGTAATTAGAAATGCTGCTGACTTGGAGCGGGTTAAGCTCTTTTTGGGGGTGAAGGAATGAAAATCTGGCTAGATGATATACGACCTGCACCAGAGGGTTGGGTCTGGTGCAAGACAGCCGAAGTAGTTATCGAGAGACTGATGACTACACCCAGCCTGATAGTTGTATGTCCATACGCAGAATACGGTGGCAAAGGTCAAGATTGTGGACTACTTCCACATAGCTGAGGAGGCGTGGCGTGAAACGGGAGGCAAGATGAAAACGCGTAAAGTCGATGTTATCAAGCCGTGTGACCTCTGTGGCAAGGTGGGGGAATCCTACTACGATGCCCCAACACTCACTGGGTTATGGGCAAATCTGTGTCCTGATTGCTTCAAGAAACATGGTTCCCCATCAGCTGATACTGTGGGTACCAAGTTTGTACTGCGTGATCGTTCAAATCAGCCAGAAATGGCGGATGGAATCCTTGAGGGTAAGGAGTTAAGTACGCTAGAATCCATCTGCATGGACGGTGAACGGGAGATCAGTTGCCCGAACTGTGGTGAGGTTCGCCCTGTCGAGCCGGACGCAGGTTATGTTTTTACGTGTGAGGGCTGCGGATCGGAGGTACGGGTGCCATGTCTACCGTTCTGATTGACAAAGAGAAGGTTCTCGCCGTAATGCGAGAGAAGCTAGAGGCTGTTCACTTCTTCCCGGCAGGGGATCAGGCTGCGGCGTTTGCAGTTGTCGCAATTGCCGAGGCTCTGGGATTCTCTAAAGAGGAAGTCTTCAAAGGTACAAGGTACGAGGAGAAGTGATGCCAGCTCTACTAGTTGAGAAGTTTGCAGTCGTCGAGGTCGAGCATGATGAAAACACCGGAGAAAGCAGGATGCTGAGACACAGTTTCCATGATACCAAGTATGATGCACTTGCGGAGATCGACAGAATCCGGTCACACTGGTGCAGTTACATGATCATGCAGTGTTGGATCGAGAATCCGGAGGCTAAATGATGCTTAATGTCTTAAAGAAGATTGGCGCAGGTGTGCTGTTCATTATTGCGTTGCCACTGTTAGTTGCGTTGGGTCTAATGTATGGCTTCTTGCGTCTGAATGTGAGGGAGGATAGGGATGGAGATACCACCAGCGGTACGCAGGGCTAAGGCTAAGGATGGGCGGTTCGTTATCATGGAGAAGAATAGCGAAGCTATCCACACACGAACGGACTGTGCCCACGTAGCACGACGATACGGTGAGGACGGGCATCCGGTTTGGAAACTCTCAGGAGCGTCGCATGTGGCGCCGTTCCGTTATTACTGATTCTGGAAAGGTCATCCATGAAGGTAGGAGATAGCGTTGACATCACAAAAGTGAACGGAGTGTGTGTTTTCTGTGAGAAGTTGATTTTCAAACAAGGGCTTGCGGCAGGTGGCGTGCGGCAGGCTACGTTGGATCACATCCGGAAGTGCCCAAAGCACCCACTCCACGGTATCAGCGCGAAGAAATACGCACGCCTTATAGACCTGCTCGGCTGGATACAGCAGCAGGGTGTCGCTGAATATATTGACAGACGGATTACGCTACTCTTGGAGGGGCGATGAAATGGTCACATTCACGAACGACGAGATTAAGGCGCTCAAATCCATGTCACTCTACTGGAAAGAGGTACGAGGGCGCGAGGACCAGTCACCACTGGAGCATGAGGCTGATAAGGTGTATCAAATCTTAGGTGCCTCACGGCTATTGGCCTGTGTCGAGATTGCTGTTGCGGGTGCCAACAATGGGGGTGGGTCGTGAAGTTCAGCCTCACGGGTACAAGAGGCATGGAGCGGGCGTTGGCACAAGGTGTCAATGCTACATGGTCTGCGATACCGAAATCAACACAAAGAGCAATAAAGTATGGTTGCATGCATCATGATTCAAAACATATAGAGTTCGCACTGGAGCATGTTCGTGCTGTGCACACATACTACGAATATCTTGGGTGGACATACACACCACCGAAGTGGGCAGAACCAATGATCCCGTCAGTTAAACAGTCGAGGGGAGGGCCGTTGAAGATATCAAGTACCAAGAGTAAATGGGAAGAAGGTACATATGAAATCACCTTCAAAGGTACTGAGGAGGAGATCAAGAAGGTTGAAGCTGCCTTAACATCTGGTAGCCAGTGGGTCAGGGGCGCTAACGGCAAGCATGAATTTGTTGATGCCCATCTGCCTGCACCACCACCTATTAAAGACCCATTAACTTGTGAACAGTGGCCTCCGACAGATGGTTGTAAAGTGCTGCGTGAAGAGGGTGAGAAGCGAAAGACCCCTAAACAAAAGTTCAGTGCTGAATATCGGAACATCTACATCTGGCATATCAGTGGCTATGGCGGTCATCCATCGTATGAGACAAGAATCAAGACCCTAGAATCATGGGGCTTTGAGTGTTTACGCTCACGCCGTGGGACAGACGGCAAGATATGGGAGTGTTGGTTCTTGGGTGGCATGATGTTGGCTAAGGGTGATCTCAAGGGCACACCCATGAATGATGTTGCATCTAAAATTTTTAGACGTGTGAATCCCGGTGTACTAGAATTTGCCGGCGAACGTTGGTGTTTGACTATTGACTAGGGGGTGGTATGAATAGCAAAGAGGTTCAACAGCTTAAGTGCAAGAAGCACTGTGCCAAATGGGAGATCTGTGTGCGCCGTAGTCTCGGATTAGATATGCCGCAAGATATGAGGGTCGAGAACTGCCGCGATTTCGAGAGGAAGAAGGATGATTGATCTATGGATCAATGATCAGCAGGATTTCAAAATTCGTTGCAGCATCACAGATTGTAAGCGGCATAAGGAGTGCATATGTAATGCATACCGGTATCCTGATGCCAGTTTCAAGCCTGCGTTTACAGGGCATCTGGTGCCGGAGGGGCGTAGAGTTAGACTACGTGTAGAGTGTAGGAGCCGACAATGACAGTAACAGTGATAGCCGTTGATGGTGAACATATCACCATGACTGATGCCGCAGGTGTTTTTGTCACATCTGACAAAGGTAACGTATGTTTGGCTGCTGTCCCCAAGGGTGAAGAGGTTGAGTATGGTGCAAATGAAAAAACTGTGCTGATTCTGAAGAAAATGCCGAATGTTGAGGTGGAAACATGACACTTGCTGATGCGTTGAGACTACTCAAGAAGAACAAGAAGCCAATCACAGAGGATGTGATTGAGAGGGCCAAAGTCCTCGAAGCCGCTTATAAACAGGACCACGAGGAACTGACGCGCGCGAATATCCCTGTCAAGGAGCCGGCCTGTTCGGTCATCTTAACGGACGCCGGCTGGTATGAATGGGTTTTGCCCGGTAAAACATGTGAGAGGGGATTCGTTACATGGCGCGAGGCGCATGAGGCGGCTAGAGTCGTGCTTGCACAGCAAGCACGCGACTTTTATCGTGGCAAGGTGCGGGGTGCTGTACTACATCTTGAGGCGCTGATCAAGGCTCTCGGGACAAGTAAGGGGCATACAGAGGTCGTGGCTACGATGAAGCGGCTAGTTAAGTTCTTGGAGGAGGAATGACTAGAGAACAAGCGATCCGCTATGTTGAGGCCGCGGAAAATGAGGAGGAATATGCGCGACGGAAGGGAAAGGTGTATGCCATAATACATGGGGAGCGTTTCGCGCAGCCACTATCGGAGTGGTATGCTAATTTCATGCAGCGTTGGAAGGCAGCGGGGGCAGGTTGGCAATGTGCTTGTGGCCGGACTATTGCGAAAGGGGAGAGAGAAGAGCATCAAGAGGCAAGACGCGCGGGGCAGTGTGTTGTGTGTTATGGCAAGAATCTGTGCCAGAAATGTGGTATTAGGCTGATTGCAAATGGCAAGAGTAAGGCGTCGGCGTATGCACGCAGGCATGGGCTATGTCATAAGTGCTATACGAGGGGCAACGATGAATAGAAAGGAAGCAGAAGCCTATATCAACGCCGCAACGGGCGCCGAACGTGCAAGATGCAAGAATCAGGTGTTTGCATATTTGTACGGTGGTGACCCGTTAGTACTGCCAGGCTCAAAATCAAAAGACTTATTGGCAATGTATTCAAAAAGGGACGCAGAGATCACTAATAGAATGTGGAGGAGACCGATGGCTAAAAAGCAGAAGAAAGAGGATGTGACAAAACTGTCCAAGAGGGAGTTGATTAAGAGGCTCAAGAAGCTGGAATCAATGTACAAGAAGCTAGAATCAGAGCATAAGGCTACACTCGAAAGTCTTTATGCCGCACGCAAAAATTATGACAATGCACGTCAGGAGTTGAACTGCATCGAGGCAGCGATGCCTATGCAACCCGATGCTATGTTTGCTTTCAACACTTATAAGGATGCCACACTGGTAGGCAGAATTAAGATACTGGATAAAGTGGTTAGGAGTCAAGGTGCAAGGCTCGGGCGTGCGCTGACGCTCGTGCGGCAGTTCCTTAGCCCTATGTACACAGTGGAAGAGGCCAATAAGCGATTGGCTTTTGTTATGGATGGCAAGGTTCCTGCGGAAGGGGAGTAAGATGCAGCGTTATTGGGATTTAAGTGAAAAAGAACGTGCCGAGTTGTCGGATGCAGACATGAGTGCCTATGAGAAAATCGAACTCATGGAACGTGGACTCGTTGTGCCACCTGAGCCTGAGTATGAGGATGTGGTGGAGGTTGTGATTCCAACATACAAAGTCTACAAGCTAACGTACAACAGCAGGTATAATGGACTACCAATACTCTTCAAAGAATTGGAAACAGCGGAAGAGGCAGCAGCAGCGTTGCGTGGTGGCATGACGCATGAAACGGATTATAACACGGGGAAGTCTTTTGTTAAGGCAATAGAGGAAATCAGTATCACGACGGAGACGGTCTGCGAAGAGACAGATATTAACAAATCCCGTTCTGCACTGGCAGAGGCCAAGGCTGCTAGATCACGTAATGATATCAAGAGACGAGAATATCAGGATGCCGTTAGCAAGCTATCCGAGGCACTCACCGAGATGCGGAATGATAGGTACGAGTGTCAGGGCATCCTGCAACGGTTGACGAAGATGAAAGCTGTATGGGAAGATTATGTTAAGACCTGTGGCGGGGATCGGAATGTAGCGTATAAGTTCCTGCGGAAAGCCTATGATCTTGAGGATATAGAGCAGATGCGTGAGTGGCTTGATGTGGGGTGTCTTACCAATTATTAAAGTTGCTCCTAAGGAGGAGGCTAAGGATGAAGATTGAACTACCAAAAGGGAGTGTACATTTCAGTGAATTGAGCATCGGGGATATATTCCTCCTAGATGGAAAGGTTGGGATGAAAATCAAAGTACCAAGTAACCCGCAAACAGAGGGTTTGGATTTGAGTACGGGCATAAGTTGGCAAATAAGTCGTAACGAGTTAGTGACCAAGGTGGACGGCACACTGAAAGTGAGAGGACCGCAAGATGCGCGAGGTTAAGTATCTTAGTCCTACGTCAATCAGTACATGGAAGGCGGATCGGACGGAGTTCTTCTTTCGTTACCTTGCAGATGATAGGCCGGAGAGGCTGCCGCAGACACGTCCCATGAGTGTGGGGTCAGCTTTCGATGCCTACGTGAAGGCGTACCTTGTGGAACGATTGTTCAAATCAACAGATGTTGATGGGGTGGACTATAGTCTAGAGCATCTGTTCGAACAACAAGTAGAACCGCATAACCGCGATTGGGCTTGGGTGGCGGGGCGCGAGGCTATGGAACTGTATCGGGCATCCGGGGCGCTCGCGGACCTATGCTTGGAGCTCGATGCTGCGAGTTCGGAGCCACGGTTCGAGTTCAAGGTTGAGGGTAGGGTCAGCCACCAGAAGGTAACGGATGGTGTACCATTCCTCGGGCGGCCGGATCTGTATTTCACGATTGAAACTCGTGATTCTGATGGTAGAGTTTATATAACGCATGTAATCATCGACTGGAAAGTCAATGGTTGGTGCGCGCGGCGCGCACCGTCGCCTGTTAAGGGCTACAAGATGTGCCGGACATGGCGGTATGGTCTTAAAAAAGAGCATAAAGCGTATCTTGCAAGTTGCATGGCGCAAGATATGGGTTTGGATTATGGCAAAGGGGCGTTTGTACGCTCTCAGCATAAAGATGCCGTGATCATGCGGAGTGGTGGGATAGAGATCGACGTTGCTCATAAGATGGAGGAACTCAACCTTGGGTGGGCAACTCAAGAGACTATTTATGCATGGGTCTTGGGGGTTCGCCCAGGGGAAGAGTTCGTATGCGGTATTGATCAACTCGTGGGTCGGTCGCGGGTTAGCAGTTTGAGGAACAGGGTGTCGTCCACGTTTCAGTTAGCGTTGCTAACTGAAGCAGCAGATATCTGGACACGCATACGTGGGGGATTTATTTTCGATGAGGACAACGAGGAGCGAATCGAGATGCTATCCGCTTATGCGGAGGGCTATCGGAAGGATGATTCAGAGCATCGCGATTGGTTGGAAGGGATAATTCGTGGTAGACGCTAAGGATGTGTTCCGATTTGTAACGGGTGGGGATATGGACAAGGATACTGACACCTGTTTGGTGCAAATATTGAAGGATCAGAAGATGTCTATACTACAAACAGGTAGTATCCAAGCGTCTAGGATACTGTTAGCTAGGGGGATAGCGGGACATATCTTTAACAGTGCTGAAGTGAATCCTGGGATAGGGTTGAATATAGTTATTGAGACAGAATTAAAGGAAATTTTTGAAAGTGCACGAAAAATGATTGGGGAGAAGATCAGTGGAAATTGAATCAAAGAGTAGTGATAAGAAGCCGTTTTGTAATATCGTGTGGGGTAGATGCTTTTTGAAGAATGGGGATCTCTGGTTCAAGGCTAAGGACGTAAGTGTTCGGCTGTCAGATGGTGAGGTTTGGGATTTTAAGGAAGATGATTTAGTGACACCTGTGAAGGCGAGGGTGACCTATGCCTAGGAAATTCAAAATAGGTGACATGGCGCGGGTCGTGGGTGATGATCCTGAGCAGTCCCATGGGATACCTCGTGGGGTAAAGGTGCGTATCGTGGATTATACAGGTGGGGAGTTCCCCTATGAGGCTGAATGTGTCCATAGAAGAGGATTTGCGGAGTTCAGGGCTAAGGAGTTGGAGGCATGGTAAATTATGACACGCAAGGAAAGGGTCTTAGCACACTGGCGACGGATGCGCGAGGATGCTCGTGGTGCATATGATAAAAATAACGAGTCACCGGGTCCCGGGAGTTGTGCCTTCTGTCAGGAACTAGGATGCCACAGGTGCCCTATTGCGGTGAAGACCGGATCATATGGTTGTGAGAGGACACCCTACGACGGGGCGCAAGATGCATGGCGCAATTTTGTGATGTGGGAGAGTGGTACTGAATCCGAGTGGCAAGCAGCGGCGGACCAGATGATAGCCTTCTTGGAGGATCTGCCAGATGATTAGGGTGACAGCCGACCTCCACATCGGGGACAGCTACCTTGCGCGGCGTGGTTTTGGGAGTGCGGGGGAGATGGCAGAGTATGTGCTAGGCATCTGGAATCGGGACGTGGGGGCCGAAGATGACGTGTACGTCATCGGGGATTTCGTCATGGATGGCTGGGAGTCTTATGTGGAGCGGATGGTTGGTAGGATTCATTTGATCCGTGGAAATCACGACACGGAAAGTGCAATGCACGCTCTATGGGAGCGTGGTGTCGAAATCTTGGGTCATGTGCATGAGCTCAATATGCAAGAACGTGTGATACTTGTGCACAAGCCCACGGCGCAAGTTGCAGGAAGCGATGGGGCCGTTCCTATCATGCTACATGGTCACGGTCATTCAAATCGGGCCACGGATGTTGGGATTTGGTCTTGGGATAAGATTCCGACACTTGAGGAGGCAGTGGCCTATGCTAAAGGTGCTGTTAGTTGAATTGGCCATTGTGCTGGTATGGGCGGCTTGGGATATGTTTAAGAGGAAGGGTTAATGATTCCGGTATTTTGACAAGAATTAATATCTTCATTCCTGGGGCACCCTCTTAAGGAAGCACTACGGCAGGAAATGGCGTATATGCCCTTTGTTGGGGGAAGGAATAGGGGCGCAAGTCGCGGGAGTGTAACGACTTGCGCCTTGCATTACGGGAAAGCTAACATACGTTATGTAAGTCGCTTGTATATATTCTATTATATACTTTTTTTCTATATACTGGAGAATTAGTTAGGGTTAGTAGTAAGTAATTCGTAACAGCAGTCCATTGCTTGACTTAGGTCATTATACCATTAACTTACTCGTGTTTGTCAGTACCATTTCAGTATACGGGGCTTTTGGCGCAAGTCGCAAGCCATTTGGGGCCATTGGGTTATGTTCCAAAATATCCCATGGTTGAGGATTAAAACTTTTGTCAAGATTGCGGAATCATGCAATTGATGTATTTTGAATCGTATTGCGTGGGTAAGCCATTTAGGCAGTCAATATGGCAGCATTTTAGGGTATTATTTACTCGCTGTCGGGTGTGACATTCGCAATAGGTAAAAAAGGCCATGATGGTTTACTCAACTCATTTTGACACAACGGGACCTTGCATCTTGCATCTTGCGCCTTGCATCTTGCGCCTTGCATCTTGCGCCTTGCATCTTGCGCCTTATACGCAGGTGCCTTATACGCAGGCGCATTTTATATAGATTCTGGACGCAAGGCGCAAGTGCCCATTGTGTAACCATCCATTGTTGATTCTGCAAATCACATTGAGTGTCATATGTGACGGCAGACTTCTACTGTAGGCTTGGCACGCTACGCCTTTAAAAGCATTAGTTGTAAACACTTGCGCCTTGCAACATTCACAAGGCGCAAGTGGCTTATTGCTGAGATTCTGACAGCAGATCCATTATACCGCTTGGATGCGCCATTGTAGGCTCATCGGTGTATTCACCGAAGTAGATTTCACCTTCTTCCAAATCCTCAAAGATGACGAAATCAGCCTTTTGTCCTTGGTGAGGACCATTCAGGAAGGTGATGAACGCCTTACTGAATCCAGGGGATTTCGTATACACGAGGTCCACTTGGAAGTAGGCTTCATGCTTTTTGAGCATTGTAGCCTCCTTTCAAGGATTGAGGGGCGCGGGCCATTGCACCGGGAGCATTGTGTGCTCAACGCCTATATGACCGGAGTTTGTTTGCCCGCGCCCCATTGATTCATAGTGCCATCGGACCTTGCCCCTTGGCCGATAGTTGGCCTGAGCGTGTAGGCTATCCCCATTGGATGCCTTGAGCGACTCACGTCAACGTGACTTCAAATCATCATTGATTTTGAAGTCAACGCCACAGGGGATTTACAACGTTCCCTCTATGACGCTTTGCTTGATACGAAGGGCCGTAGCCTTGAAGGCTTTCCAGATCTCCGGCTTGTGCTTTACGACCAGATCGACGAGGTACAGCCTTTCATCCTGCTGCTTGAGGCCCTTCACGTCTTGCTTCCCGGCGTGCTGCTGAGTGAGGAGCTTGAATCCCTCACTGTCCCACGCGCCTGAGTCAAGCTGCTCTTGCATGGCATTCGCAGACATGGCCTTGGCGCGCGTCCCTTCCTTCTTGACGACCTTGAGCGTCTCCGCCCATTGCCGCGAGAAGTTCGGGCCGGGATTGCCCTTGCTGTGCTTCGGGACGCCGTTGTCGTCGAGGATTTTGCAATCCTCTTCGAGGGCCTTTGCCAGCTTCTTTACGTCGCCGTAGGTCAGCTTGGCGGGGCACTTGACGCCCTTGGGCAGGGGCTCCTTGGCCTCCAAGTGGCGGAGGCACTGTGCGACGCGAGGAGGGCATTTCCAGACGGCGATGGATGCCTGGAGCTGGCCCTTGTACGTCTCGTGGACGAGCTTCCGGATTTCCACGCGATTCTTGACTGGGTCCTTCTTCAGCTCCGCCAGCTTCTCCCTCTTGCTGCTTGGGACAGCTGTCTGGAACTTTGCGAAGAGACCTTCAAGCCTTGCGCAGATTTCCTCCTCGGTGCAGCCTTCGTCCTTGAGGATTGCCACGGCCATGTCCCGTTCCGACCGGAACCTGAGCGAAACGACTGTGCCGTGGTCGACCTTGGCAAGGGCGGCCTCAGACGCGTTCGTGATATCCTTGCGGATGATCACGGGAATCCCGTTCGGGAACAGCTCCTTGAATCGCTTGGGGTTACGCTTGGCAACGATGCTTGCACCGTTGTAGCGCCTGTAACCCCGCACGATTTCCAGAACGCCCTCGTCGTTCTTCCATGCCTGGATGGGCTCGTCCATGCCCCGGTCTTCGAGCGAATCCGCCATGCCCTCATAGTCGAGAGAGGCGGTGAGACGGGTGTTGACGCCCTGCGTCAAATCATTGAGCGCTACATCCTTGATCTGATGCTTCATGAGACAGTCCGTTCCAGACCAAGGGGCAAGGCCCGATGACACTATTCTAGGCTAGTGACTTGGCGGCCCTGATAAAATCAGCGAGTGAGCGCATGGTAGAGAGCTTCAAGCTCCCAGCCCACAAGGGGCAGGTCTTCATAGGCATCTACGAATTGCTGTTGCGTCAGGTTGCCTAGGTTGATGGTCTGCTTGAACTGCGCCGAAATCCTTTTATTCCTCAGAATCCGGGAGCACATCTTTGTGCTTATGAAGGCTTCCCGGCGCGTGATCCTGCCGTTATCGGCAAGTGTCCAGAGATACGTCAAGGCAGCACAAGATTGCGGGATAGTGCATAGTGACATATTGGCCTCATTTCCAAGGGCCGCCAAGTCACTAGCCTAGTATGTTACAGTCAAGGCGAAACGCCGTTGACCGTTTACGTCTATCGGAAGTATACTTCCCTCCCGTTTGCGTATGCATGTAGCATCGCTCTGAGTGTCCGGCGTCCGCGCCGAGTTTCTAGCATATCTGCTATACGTTGTTCGTCGAGTTTCGTTTGGCGTTTCCATTCCGACAATGCGAGTGTTGATAGTGTGACGCCATCTTTGCGCCGTTTCTGGATTCGGACCGGAATACTACGTTGTTCGGAATGCCGCATATCCGGCCCGCTTTCTAGTGGCGTTCCGAATGCCACGCCCTAGCATAGCACTACGTATGCCATAGACTGCCCGATATCATGAATCAGTCACAAGTCTAATTATTGCAACAAGTTACGCAAGTTGTTGGATAGCAGCAGTTTATGTAATCCGTTATAACATAATGAGTTACGGTCAGCCGAAAGCCTACAGCAAATGTCGGGCCATGTAGGAATATCCAACACGACGTGACAATTCTTGACACCTTAAAGTCGGAAGTTGGGTAATGGCAATGGGTTATGTCTACGTCTTCAAGGTGTTAGCTTGCCGTAGAATGTCACCAGCAAATGCTATGCCACACTATCACTTGCAAATGTCATGCCATGTAGGATAATCCTACATGGTACGCTGTTTGCTTATGTTACTGTATGGTAACCACAGGTTACACAAACACAATATATGGTAGGGGCGCACATGTGCAGACACTACATGTAGTGGTGTTCGCATGATTCATGTATCTTTGCACAAGTAGGGCACATGTGCAATTCGCCCAGAGATGCGTTATATTGCGTTTGACGCGAAAGCGCGTTCCTTATAGTGAAAGACTGCAATGATTCTAGTATGTATCCTATGGTGTTTGACGTGATAGTGTTTCGTTATAGAGTGTCGAGTGTCGAGTGTCGAGTGTCAATAGCATGAATCATAATAATGTGTTACTGTTTGTCAGCTAGTCTGTTTATACTTAAATAGTGTGAAAGAAAAATGCACTATCTGGCAGGTTTTCTCTTGACAATGCAAGGCCATAGTCTAGAATCCACTAGTCGATAGATAGGCTATCGACTAGATAGGGGCTGACCATGAACGTATCGCAAGCGCGTTATCTTCTGAAGAGTCTTCAAGAGTCTATCGCAAACATCCATGAAGCGCGTAAACTAGTGGAGGATATCGGCGTTTGGCTTATCGACGCAAGAAAAGAGCGTCAAGATATCGACGAAACGCATGAAGACAATCAACTCCTGGATGGTATAGCGGCCCATTGCGCCGGATTGACTGTCAAGCTTGTTGACCTAGTATCCTCACCTAGCATGAATGGCAAGCATACGTCCATGGAATACGAGAGCCGCGGTTTCCAGAATGCGCTTGCAATGCGTATCCATGACATGGGTCAGCTACCCTAATCTAAGAGCGTATAGAGAAAGGATACCGACGTGGTATCCACACTCTATGCGTATGGGTATGCTAGAGTAGTCTATACTAGGGAGGTGGGGTCAAATACTAGGGTGGTATCGACATATCCCTATATAGTATCGAATCCTGGATACTGTTTCACATCGTCAAAAAATTTTTCAAAATTATTTTGAAAATTTTCAAATTTTTTTCTGAGGATGATTTTGAAATTTAAAATTAGGCACCCCGAGCCTTGCGTCTTGTACCGTTAGTATGGACACAAGCGCCTTGTACCATTAGTGTGAACACCATACGATATCGACCACCCGACGAAAATTTTTCTCAGTTTTTACTTGACTCTTTGCTCAATGCGTCGATATATCAGTATGGGGTCTTTGTTAAAACAACCTTACTTGTCAAGATTGCGGAATCATAAAACGTTTGAAGGGTGATTCAAGAATATGGCAGACATAAAGAAATGCCAAGATCCAGCCGACCCAAAACGGTGTCAGGCCGTTAATTCTCAGGGACAATGTCGGAATCTTGCTGCGGAGGGTAGTCATTTCTGTATGGCACACGGCGGTAACAAAGCTCAGGAAGCTGCCGCTAAGGCATCCCTCCGCAACTACAGACTCACGAAGTGGTCCGCACGTATCCAGCAGCAGGCCGATTCACCCGCTATCAAGTCTCTAAGGGATGAGATCGGAATCCTCCGTATGCTCATGGAGGAACGTCTTAACAAGTGTAATACCGAGATGGATCTCATCCTCCAGTCTCAAGCCCTAGCAGATTTGGTGATGAAGATTGAGCACATTGTCGTGAGTTGCCATAAGCTAGAGGATAAGCTGAAGCTCGTTGTGGACAGGCAAGCCTTGCTTCAGTTCGCTAGTATGGTCATCAATATCGTTGCGAACGAACTCAGCAACGAGCTTGGCGACGATGCCGAGGTCTTACTTACTACGATTTCGGATGGTATCCTTGCCGCAGTAGGCAAGATTGGAGAATCAGATGATCTTTAGAACTGTTGCTGTCCCTACGACTCCCACGTCAATATATGAACTCCTCGATGGCCCGGAGACACGGACCCAATTCGGTATCGCGCTCCAGGCCCCTAGCACCAATGCGGCTGTCGTCAACTTCGGCAATGCGGGTCGTCAGCCGGGTTTCGTTCCTGCTGGTAGCAGCAGTGATGTGCTGCCGATCCACAGCTTAAAGGACCTGTACCTTGTCGGTACGTCAGGTGATGATATCATTATCATGGTCTTTTAACAGAATACGTGCCTTGCGTCTTGTCACAGTTGTCCGAAGTCTTAAAAAGATGGCTTCAAAATCAGAGACGTTGGCTGAAAGGATTTGAACCATGGGTATCATCGAACCAACCCAGGGAGCCACGGGTGGCGGCGGTACAGTCCTAAGCCCACCGCGTCTCATAAAAAGTATCACGACCAGTGCCCCGCCCGGATCACCAAGTGCAGGGGATGCCTACATAGTCCCGGTGGGCGCTACGGGTGCTTGGAGCGGTAAAGACAACGATATCGCACAGTGGTCTGGCTCTGAGTGGACATATTTGAATGCGGCAGAGTCGTGGTTCGCCTACGTCGATGATGAGGATAATTACTACCTCTACACTGGTGCAGTATGGGTACAGATTTCTGTATCTGGTGCACCTGGTGCCCACGCATCGAGCCATGAGGACGGCGGCTCGGACGAGGTAGCCATAGAAGCCTTACCCACAGCAGGAGCCCTTGGTACGTCGCCTGTATCACAGGGCGACGGTAGCGTCGCTATGACGGCCGTAACGTGTGATTGGTCTGAGGCACAGATTTACTACTTCGGCAAGGGCGGCAACGACTCAAACGATGGCAAGAACGTTGCTAAAAGATTCCTGACAATCGGAGCCGCTATCACGGCTGCAAACGCCCAGACTCCTAGCGCATCGAATCGCTTCTCAATCGTGTGTACAGATGCCGGAATCTATACTGAGGATGTAACGCTTATACAGTACGTGGCTATAAATGCTCCAGACGCAACTCTTATTGGTACGCTCAATATGGCATCAGATTCTATGGCTGTTTTTGCAGCGATAACGCCGGCTGCGGATGCCAATGCTGTAAATTGTAATATCACGGCTGGTGATACCGCTCACTTGAGAGCCAAGAAGATTGTTGTTACATCTACGGGCGGATTTGTTGCTGGTATCCAGATTAATAGTGGTATTCTCCAGTTTGATGTTGATACAATTAGTGCAACGGGGGATGCTGGTCAGGCAACCGCTATCCATGCCAGTGGTGTTAATGCCAAAGGTCAGGGTTCTAACAAATATATTCAAGAAGAAGATTACTATGCCGTCTCCGCTGAAAGCGGCAGTAAATTATACCTCCAGCTTCAAGACATGAATCTTGTGGATGCGGGTTATGGTTTCAGGTGGGGTGGCGAAGGTTCACGGCTTATTGTTCAGGCTGGACGCATATATGATAGTGGTATACAGAATGGCCATGCAATCGAAGAAGGTGTCTTAGCTACTGATAATAAGGCACTTTTCATTATTAACGAAATCGATTGTAATGTTGCCTATAATGTCGCCTCCAAAGCCAATATGTATCTTTTTGTTGGCAAACTCAGTGGTACGGAGACTAATACTTCAACAGGTGAAGTTAAGGTCACGAAGGCCGGTACTCCACCTACACATGCGGCCTCACACGAGAACGGTGGCGCAGATGAGATCAGCGTCGCTGGCCTCTCAGGCGTATTAGCTGATGCACAGACACCTTCCTCCCATGCATCGTCACACGAGAATGGTGGTGTTGACGAAATCAGTGTGGCAGGTCTCTCAGGAACATTGGCTGATGCACAGACACCTTCCTCCCATGCAACAAGCCACAAGAATGGTGGTACTGACGAAATTGCTACCGAGACAGCAGGTGCAAGCCTGATTCCGAAAGCCAAGGCTGCAACTGGCAAACTCGACATTGGCTGGATGCCGGATGCTGTCGTTGGTGGTATGAATTACCAAGGTGCTTGGGATGCTACTCTCAATACCCCGACCCTTGCGGATGGGACCGGGACAAAGGGACATTATTACGTTGTCCGCACTGGCGGCACACAGGACCTTGGCTCCGGTAGTCTTACGTTCAATGCAGGCGATTGGGTCGTACACAACGGCTACATTTGGGAGAAGATGGACCATACAGACCAAGTAACCTCTGTGCATGGTCGGATTGGTGCTGTAGCCAGTGCCGTCGGTGACTATAACACCAATCAGATTGATGCTAAGGTGCTTGGTACCCCAACTTACGACTCTATGCAGGATTTGATCAATATCCTATTAGGGTGGGGTCTTATTAGTGGCGGTGTTATCACTGACGCTGGCGGTGGTCAGATCAATGTTTCTTTGGCCCGTTGTATCGCCAAGATCACTGATACTGAAATCACTGATACCATTTCTTTTGAATTAGCGGCACAAAGTGGTGTCGCGCTCACAGATGGTGTTGTCAATTATATTTCTGTGGATTACAACGCTGGTACGCCACAGCTTCAGGTTGACACGACCGGTGCTGATATCTGGGCGCATGATCATGTGTATATTGGGTCAGTATTCCGTGATGGTTCGACACTACATATTGATAATGTTGGCAGCCAGCTCACGAACTTCAATACGAGGCTTCTTCGTAAGGATGCTGAACGTGTTGGACTTTCAGCCGAACGTGTTAGTGGTATTGTGATAGGCTCCAGCGGCCTTAATCTAAGTCTGACGGCTGGAGTCTATTATCTTGGCTTTGCACGAAAGACAAGCGGCACATGGGACACGAGTGGTGCGGATGATTTCTCCTATTGGTACAATGATGGTTCGTGGCAGGAGGTCACGGCGCAGTCCGCGATCAATAACACGCAGTACAATGATTACGGAACCGGACTTGCTACACTGAGCAACAATAAGTATGGTGTCCATTGGGTCTTTGAGTGCTTCGATGCTGCGCATCGCCACGTTGTTTACGGCGTTGGTGACTACACACTCTCAGAGGCACTAGATGCCGATGTTCCAGCTAACTTGCCGCCAATTGTTGCAGATTACAGTTTTATTGTTGGTAAGGTTATTGTTCAGAAGAGCGCCGCGACCGTAGATGCTCAAGCTCCATGGAACGGCACCTTCAGTTTTGAAACTGCCACCAGCCATGATGCTTTGAGCGATGTAACCCCAGATCAGCACCACGCGCAGAATCACGCTGCATCGCACGAGCCAGGTGGCGGTGATGCAATGGCTGTTGATGCAGCGGCTGGAACAGGCTCGCTACGCACACTAGGTACTGGCGCACAGCAAGCGACAGCCGGAAATGATTCTAGACTTTCAGACTCACGCACACCATCCGGTGCAGCAGGCGGTGATTTGTCAGGAACATACCCGAATCCATCTGTTGATGACATGACGCTTAATCCCGCACCAACTTCCGATCATACTGCGAATGGACTCAAAACTACTGACACAGTTGGGGAAAATGTAGTGTTCGGTGATCTGCTCTACATGAAGTCTGACGGTAAGTATTGGAAGGCCGACGCGGATCAGGCTTCATTGATGCCCGGTGTCGTCATGGCCCTAGAAACGATTCTCGCTGACGCTGCTGGCGCACTTCTTCATAAGGGCTATGTTCGCGATGACACATGGAGTTGGACGCCTGGGGATATTCTTTATGCTGGCAACACGGCAGGGTCTTTGCAAGTTCCAGCTCCAAGCGGGTCGGGTGATCAGGTTCAGATTGTCGGCTATGCTGTGACAGCCGATATTATCTTCTTCAATCCGCAGCTTGTCATGGTGGAGGTCGTCTAGGAGTAGTACAATGGCTTGGGAACACAAGGTTGCTGGAGTCTCCGCTGCGAACATCAGCAAGGTTGCTGGTGTGGCGAAGGCCAGCATTGAGAAGGTTGCTGGTGTCGGCCATCTCTTCACGCCAGCGGATATCACGACGGTGCTCTGGCTCGATGCTGCTGACGAAAGCACTATTCAAGGCAGTGGCGATCCGTTCCTTGTGGATGGTATCGATGACAAGAGTGGAAATGGCTACGACTTCAACGAGGCTTCTCCACACAAGCCATATTCCGGTGAGCGTACTATCAACGGTATCAACTGCATCTCACCTAATGCATCGGGTGCATGGGGCATGGGCCGTGATGCGGCGGACAATCTTCCGTTACTCGGCCTCGATGTGACGTGGTTCTTCGTAGTTGATCCTGATGGCGAGTCGTCACAAAGCAAGTTTTTCCAAAGCTCGCCGTACTATACCGGACCTCAGAACGAGATCAACGGCATGCCGCATGTATCCGCGTACTGGCGGCATGAATGCCGTGATTCGGGAGACACTGCGCATACGGCGGTATCCGACATCCAATCCGGGGACGCTCCAGTCATGGGCGACATCGAACGCAACTCTGGAGACGATCTCGTCTATTTCAACAAGAACGGTGGAGCGAGTTCCGACAGTCAGGCATTCAACGCAACTGATCTTCGTACTGCTTCAGGACAGACTGCACAACTTCTTAGCTACTATGGATCGAATCTCAGTGACTCGTTATTCGGAGAGTTGATTATAGTTAACAGCATACTCTCCGCAGTTAACAAGGCAAAAATGCAGGGTTATTTAGCCCATAAGTGGGGACTTGAAGCCAATCTTCCCTCAGATCATCCATATAAGAATCATGCGCCTTGGGCATAGGAGCATACTATGGCTAAAAAGATTCTAAGTACCGATGGCGTCGTATCATTCGGGAAATTATTGGCTGCGTCAATTGTAGCAGCGTTTGTTGCTGCTTTGACACTTGCAACTTTCTACTTCACCCGTGAATCAGATCAGAATGAGCGTATCATCAAGGTAACAACTTCTTTAGATAACCATATAAAAAGTTCTGATGACACTTTTCAGAGCCTAGACAAGACTATGCGCGAGCAGCGTCAGCATAATGAGAAAATGAGTAATTCTCTTACAGAAGTAACGGCTGTTCAGCAAATCCTTAAGGATGAGGATAAGCGACTTTGCCGCAAGATTGAGGACTTAGAGAAAAAGGTTCAAGGAGAGTAAAATGGCTTTCGGAATCAAGGATGGATCTGGTAAGGGCCGTGGACGCGCGGGTGGTGGCGGTAGAAATCGTAACAAGGGGCCTTGTGCAGTAGGTGGACCCGGTAAGGGTAAGGGTGGCGGACGCGGTAAGGGTAAGAATAGATCCTAATGCACACCTTATTAGAAGAGATGGGCAAACGAATTGCATCTGGCCTCGTGAGGAAGTCTATTACGACTACTTCACGTTGGGCGGAGCAGTATCGTATCATGGGACAGCCATATCCTGGCCCTTGGAAATTTGATCACCATCCTTGGTGCCGTGAGATGCACGATTGCACCGTTGATATGGTAGGTCAGAAGGGTGCGCAGCTAGGCTTTACAGAGACGGCTTTGAATAAAGTTTTCTTCACTATAGACGTGCATGGTGGTAACGTGCTGTATATACTACCAGCTAGCACGCCGGATGCTACAGACTTCTCAACATCGCGTTTCGACCCTGCTCTGGAGGCTTCCGACCATCTTAAGAGTCTTTTCTCAGATGTTAAGAACATTGGGCACAAACGAGCAGGGCAGGCTAATCTGTTCATACGTGGTTCAAGGAGCCGCAGCCAGCTCAAGTCAATACCCGCCGGGCTCCTGATTTTTGATGAGGTTGATGAAATGGTGCAGGAAAACATTTCTCTTGCTTTCGAACGAGCTTCGGGGCAGGTAATTAAACAGAAATTCCTTTTGTCAACCCCCACAATTAATGGGTATGGTATTAATGCTTACTATCAAGATAGCACTCAGGCAGAGTTCTTTTTCCAGTGCCCTTCCTGTGGACGTTGGACACGGTGTCAGTTCCCTGAGTCTTTAGTTATAACAGCTGACTCGTTCAATGATCCTAAGATTAGAGATTCTCATCTTATTTGCCGTGAGTGTAAGGCTATATTATCACATGAGGGTAAAGTAGACTGGCTGAAAACAGGGAAATGGGTCGATGCGAAGCCTGATATGCCTTATAAGGGCTTCCATGTCTCTCAGCTCTATTCTATGACGATGACACCGGCCGAAATTGCTATAGCGTATTTGAAATCAATGACGAATGCGGCTGATGAACAGGAGTTCTACAACTCAAAACTCGGCCTCACCCACACTGTAGAGGGCGCTAAGATCACGGACGAAGATATTGATGCTTGTATCTCGGATTTCGTTATGTTTGATAGGGGTGTCAAGAGTTTCACGACGATGGGTGTGGATATTGGCAAATATCTGCACTACGAAATCGTGGAATGGCGCATCCCTCCGCATAAGCCTACTCCAGATATCAACTTGATGGCTAAGGGTCGTGTATTAAAGGTTGGAAAAGTGACGGAGTTTGGGCAACTGCATGGTTTGATGCGGCGTTTCAAGATTGGTTTCGCCGTTATTGATGCACAACCGGAACGAAGGAAGGCGCTTGAGTTTGCAGAAGTGTATGGCGGTAGGGTGAAGGTTTGTTTCTATGGTCGTGGTATCAATGGGAAGTTGATTAAGGTTCATGCTGAGACAGAACACTCTATCACCGTGGACCGTACTTCATGGCTTGATCTTTCTTTAGGGAGGTTTTTCAACAGGTCTATACGCCTCCCCAAGGATTTACCGCTTGAGTATCGTGAGCATATTAAGGCTCTGGTGCGCGTCTATAAGAAAGATCCGGATGGTAATCCTATTGGTATGTATGTTAAGGCCGATAATGATGCGGACCACTATGCACACGCACGTAACTATGCTGAGATAGCTCTGCCTTTGGGTCTATCCTTAGGTAAGTCACAGAGCATAAGGAGAGCGCCGTGAGCTTAAATGTGAAAAATATCAGGCACCCTGATTATGAATCAATGATCATCCTTTGGGGAAAGTATCGTAAAACTTTCACAGGTGGTCAATGTTTCATCAATGCCTATTTGAAGCCCTTTAGCTCTCGTGAAGATAACACGGATTTCAGTATCCGTAAGTCTTTGACCTATGCTCCAGCACATGCCAAGGCGGCTGTGATGGAGGTCAAGAATGCTATCTTCCAGCGTATGCCTGATATCAAGCGCAATGCTGGTACAAAATCGTACAAGGATGCTGTTGCTGGCCGTAATAATGGTGTTGACCGCGATGGCAATACGATGGATAGCTTCATCGGTAGAAAGGTTCTACCTGATCTCCTCTCTATTGGGAAAATAGGCATCTACATCGATAGGCCGAGGCTCCCTGAGAATGCCGATAAGCGTGATACCGACCAGAATCCTCCCTACCTTTACACTTATGCAGCGGAGGATATCCTCAGTTGGAGCATGGATGAAGATACTCAACAGTTGACGGCACTCCTTCTGTGCGACACGGTGGATGATGTTGATTTCGATACTGGCCTCGTGATAGGCACCATAACACAGTATCGCCATCTTCAACTTACTGAGGCTGGTGTAGCTGTCACTTATTATGATAAGGATGGCAAGTCTAAGGGTGGTGAAGTCATTGCCTTAACGGCGATACCTTTTGTAATCATGGAGATTTCGCACAGTCTCCTCACGGATATTGCTGACTATCAGATTGCACTTTTGAATCTTGCGTCCTCAGATATCAACTATGCAATCAAGAGCAACTACCCGTTCTATGTTGAGCAGTTTGATCCTGTATCCGATCAGGTCTATGTGCGACAGGCTTTTGATGAGTCAACATCAGATGATCCAGAAGCATCTGGCGAGGGTACGGCAGGTGAGGCTGCTGATGCGGCAACAGCCAAGAATCCCACTATCAGGGTGGGTGTTGCACAGGGTCGCCGTTATCCTAAGGACCTAGAGGCCCCTAGCTTCATTGCTCCTCCTACGCAGCCTCTCAAGGCTAGTATGGAGAAGCAGGAGCAGATGAAGACTGAGATTTTGCAACTTCTCAATTTGGCGATATCGACACTTAAGCCTACTCGGGCTTCCGCTGAGTCAAAGCGTGAAGATGCTCGCGGACTTGAAGCTGGCCTCTCATATATTGGAATGGAACTTGAGTACGGTGAACGCCAGATTCAGAAAATCTGGGCGATGTATGAGCAGGAGGATATTAATTCCTCTGTTGCCTATCCCCGGAATTACAGTCTGCGCTCAGAAGAGTCACGACGTAAGGAAGCTAAGGAGCTTCTAGATGAAATGCCCAAGCTCCCCTCCAAGATGGCACAGAAAGAGCTCGCGAAGGAAGCTGCTGAGATTCTTCTTGGGCATCGTATCAGTGATGAAGACCTAGACAAAGTGCTCAAGGAAATCGACGATGCCAAGGTCATTGTCATTGACCCCGAAGTCATTGATATGGACCTTGAGAATGGCATCGTGAGTGCTAAGACTGCAAGTGAGGCTCGACTCTATCCTGAGGGTGACGTAAAGTTAGCACAGGCTGAACAGGCCAAACGTGCAGCAGCCATCGTAACAGCACAGTCAAATACGGCTGCAAGGGGAGCCAGAGATTTAGACCCTGATCCTGATAAGTCTGGTCCCGATGAGAAAGAGGTCTCACGTAATAATGACTTAAAGGCTGAAAATCGTGACCGCACCCGCGGGAAGGGTAAATAATGAGTCAGTATGCAACTATAGCCGAAGCACAGGCTTATTTCAATGGCCGTCTCAATACGGATCCTTGGGACGATGCCACAGACGATAATAAGAATAAAGCGTTGATAATGTCAACAACGCTTATTGATCGGCTCAATTATCGAGGGGAGAAAGCTGATTCAGATCAAACGCTTCAGTTCCCGCGAGGGAATGACACAGCAGTACCGCAAGACATCAAGAATGCTTGCTCTGAGGTTGCATTAGCATTACTTGATGGGGTGGACCCGGAAATGGAGTTTGAAAACCTGAGAATGAAGTCTCAGGCCTATGGGGTTGTCCGATCTACCTATGATACCAACAGGACTCCAGAACACTACGTGGCCGGAATACCGAGCAGTCTTGCTTGGCGATTCTTGAAGCCATATTTGCGTAGTCCGTTCACTGTTGATCGTCATAGGGTGTCCTAGGAGGAATCATGTTCAAGTATCAAAAGTTTTTCAAGCCTGTTTATGAGGGCGATGGTGATGGCGCTGGTGGCGCTGGTGGCGCTGGTGGTGCTGGTGGTGCTGGTGGTGCTGGTGATGCTGGTGGTGCTGGTGGCGCTGGTGGCGCTGGTGGCGCTGGTGACGCTGGTGCTAAGACCTTTACGCAGGAGCAGGTTGACAGCATCGTGGGAAATGCTAAAAAGGCTCTTATGGAGAAGAACTCCGGCCTTATGTCTGAAATTGAAGCCCTCAATCAGAAGTCTAAACTGACCGCAGCCGAGACGAAGCGGCTGGAAGAAGCAAACGCAGAACTCAGAAAAGCGAACATGACCGCAGAACAGCTTAAAGCAGAAAATGAGAAGAAACTTAAGAATGATTTTGATGCACAGATTTCAGAACTGACAGCAGATAGGGATAAGTGGAAGAACAGTTTCACCAACTCAAGCATTGAGCGTGCTATTGTAGACGCCGCAGCAGCCAACGATGCGTTTGTCCCCGCGCAGGTCGTTGCAATATTGCAGGGTAAGACGCGCCTTGTGGAAGATACCGATGACGAAGGTAAGCCCAAGGGTGTCTACACTCCCAAGGTGACCTTTGAGGACACCGATAAGAGTGGTAAGCCGGTTACTCTTGAACTCTCCGTTAAGGATGCGGTCAAGAGGATGACTGAGATGGACAGTTACCTGAATCTGTTTAAGGGTAAGGGTTCAGGCGGTATTGGTGGATCAAACAAAGGCGGGGGTGGCAAAGGCGGAAAGATGACTCATGCTGAAGCTGCTGTCCATTTCAAGGACGATCCCGCTGGATATCAGAAGTGGCGTAAGGATAATCCTCTTTAGATTGGAATCAATGATGAGAGGTCTTAGCAAGTTTTTCAAGCCTGTCTATGCGAATGACAATGACGCGCTCATTCCTGAGTTATGGGCTCAGGAAGCTCTCATGACGCTTGACGCAAATCTTCTGGCGGCAAACCTCGTTCACCGTGATTTCGAAGATGAAATCGCTGCATACGGTGATGTGGTGAATGCTCACAGGCCAGCTGACTTCACCATGAAGCGCAAGACGGATACGGATGAGGTCACGATTCAGGATGCGACCGCAGCGAACGTGCCGGTGCCTCTCGACCAGCATCTTCACACGTCCTTCATGATCAGGGATGGTGAAGAGAGTAAGAGCTTCAAGTCTCTTCGCGATATGTACCTTGAGCGTGCACTCATGTCGATTGCTCAGGGTGTTGATCAGGTCGTGCTGTCTCAGGTGTATGAGTTCCTTGCGAACCTCAAGGGTCAGATTGGTACTTCACTTACGGGTGCATCGCTTATTTCCGTTCGTGAGGCTTTCAACACCCTTAAGGCACCCATGAGCGGTAGGAATCTTGTCCTGACTCCGGGACAGGAAGGCGATCTTCTCAATGTCGATAAGCTTATTACCGCCGACAAGGTTGGTGATGAGGGTTCGGCGCTGCGCGAGGGTTCGCTTGGTCGTAAGTATGGCATCAATATGTTCATGTCGCAGAATGCCCCGAGCATTGCGGCTGGCAACAGCACTGTGACGCCGGATGTTAATGGTGCACAGGTCGCTGGTACCACCGCGCTTGTAGTTGATGGCGGTGTTACGGTTGTGGCCGGTTCGTGGTGTACGGTTGCTGGCGATGATACTCCGCAGCTTATTACGGCTGTTGATGCTGACCCTGCCACGCAGCTGACCATTGAGCCGGGTCTGCGTCATGCGGTTGATGATGATGCGGTTGTCACTGTGTACTCGCCGGGTGCCATCGACCTTGTTGCTGGCTATGCTTCTGGTTACACGAAGGATCTGACGGTGGATGGTTTCACTGTTGCTCCTAAGAATGGTCAGCTCGTCAGCTTCAAGGCGGCGGGTGCCTATAAGTATGGCCTGCTCCCCACGCCTTCCACGACCGAAATCTTGCTTAACAGGGCGACGGATGAGGCTCTGGCGAACAATGACGTTGTTGCTATTGGTCCTAAGGGTGAGTACGGTTTCGCGTTCCACCGCGATGCCATTGCCCTCGTGACGCGGCCTCTCGCTCTTCCGATGCCTGGGACTGGTGCTGCGGCGGCGGTTGCCAGTGGTGGCGGGCTGTCTGTGCGTGTTGTCATCACTTATGATGGTACTAAGCAGGGCCATCTGGTGACGGTTGATATCCTGTGCGGCGTGAAGACTCTTAACACGTCGCTTGGTGTGCCGCTCATTTCGTAAGGAGGCTATGGTGGGTGGGGACTCCGGTCCCCACCCATTAGGAGTTGCCCTGTTTCGCAAGGAACTATGACTAATGTTCGATAACCTATTACGGCAGATTAAGATAATCGTCTACAAACTCAAGCGACAGTTCGGTTGCTCTGTCACTGTGGTCAGAATATCTAATCTTGTAAATAATGTCGAGACAGGGAAGATGACGTTTGACAAGCAGGAAATTGTAGTAAGACGCGGAATTGTTGGGCCCGCGAAATTATTGCGGGATTTCGTATATGACCTATCGTTCATTGCTGCTAATAAGAATTTCACTTACGGTGGTTATTTTGATGCCAGCGATAGGGCACTGATTCTTGACAGCAAAGATTTACCTAGTGGTTTCGAGCCTAACTTGGATGACTATGCGCTTGTCGACGAAGTGCATTATGCTTTCAAAGAGGTTCATCCACTTGCTAAAAAGTATGCCTGGGGTATGATACTTAAGCAGGTGGATGCTATCCCTACTGAGAGTTAGGGTGGGCAATGCCTTTAGACCAGAATCTTCCTAGATGGATATTTGCTTCAGTATCGAAGCACTTTAATGCCAGGCGTCAAGGCATCCCTATGTTTATTGAGGGCCAGCTTCGTAAAACACGAACTGAGGAAGATTTCATAGAGCTTCGTGTTGATGGCCCCTATTATACAGAAATCAGTAAGGGTTTTTGGGATGTGTATATTGAAATCAATGTTCTAGTACAAGCGGCACAGGATCAAGCCGACTATCATCGTATCCACAAGTCGGTTGGTGTTGTAGCCGCAGCATTTACTCAGGCTATTTCAATCTTCAAGTTGGGCGATAACGTAGGCGATGACGATTCGCTCGTGGCTTGTCTGAAACTCCTCGGGGACAAGGAGAAGCGAGATCGCATTCAGATAAGTCATTTCGGGCAAGTCGAGCCGGAAACTGGTATTTTTCAAGCTACGGTTGAGGCTCACTATGAAGCACAAATACGTGAATAGGAGGCAGTAATGAGACTCAAGGGAATTGTGGGTGAGATTTTCGAGCCCACTTACGCTCAGATTGACCTCAAGAATGCGACCCTTCGCATTAAGGATCGCGCTGGTACGAACCAGAATTCTATTGAGGTCACCATCGGTGAAGGTAATCTTACCTACACTGAACGTCGGAACATGGATTACACGCTTGACCGCGGGATTTTGGATGAAGTCCGCGAGGGCGATGAAGTCCCCATGGATGTCTCGCTTGACTTTGTGTGGGAGTACATCACTGGTGGTACGGCGACGGGTGCTGTGCCTACGGTCGAGGATGCTCTCAAGCAGATCAACGCGGCGGCAGCATGGGTATCAACGGACTCGGATGCTTGTCGTCCGTATGCTGTTGATATCGAGATTGAGTATGCACCGACACCAGCAGCTTGTGGTGATAAGGAAGTTATCCTCCTTGAGGACTTCCGCTACGAGGAGTTGGCGCATGACCTTCGGGCTGGCACTGTTGCTGTCAGCGGACGCTGCAACAAGAAGACCGCGACTGTGACAAGGAGTGCGCAGTCGTAATATTTCTAAACACCGTACCTACCGGGTAAAGTAGGGGAGAACTAAAATGAAGATCGCAGGCAAGGTATTGGATGGTCCTCGTGAGGAAGTCATTGTTTTCCCTCGTGGTGAGGACGAAATTGTATTTAGGGCGAGGGCGGTTCTTGATTTCAATGATTTCGAGAAACTTTGTACTCCGCCTGAGCCACCCAAGAAGTTAGTACCCGGCGGTGCAGAGATAGCCAATCCTGATGATAAGAAGTACCTTGAGGCTCTGGATGTTTTTGCCGCCAAGAAGTCTTCTTGGATGATTCTTAAGTCACTGGAAGCCACTGAGGGTCTCGAGTGGGATACAGTGAATATGGACGATCCAGATACATGGGATAATTTCCGTGAGGATTTGAAGAACTCTGGATTCTCATTTGCGGAAGTTGCTCTCATTATGCAGACAGTCTCTACTGCCTGTGGTCTGAATCAGTCGAAGATTGAAGAAGCGACCAAGCGTTTTTTAGCTGGTCAGGCGGAAGCGCCAGAAAGCGTATAATTCCAAGATTTCGTACTGAGGAATATGCAATCTGGCGGGCCTGTGAAAGACTCCGAATAAGGCCTCCTGACGTTAAGGAGAAGTGGGATGAAAACAGTAGCTGGATACAAGCTATGGTCATCGCCTATAGCCAAGTTCGAGAGTATGAAGACGGCGAAGAGTACAAGGGTCTTCTACAGGCTGGTGGCCTCAGAATCAAGTAGGGAGGGGCTTTGCCCCTCCCTACTTGGGAGGCTCTAATGTTTAGTTTTGAAATCAGAAGTGGTATATTAAGTGCCGGACGACGTAATATATCAACTGTTTTGAAAAGATACCACGACCGTTTGAAGCGGTTATGGCGTGATAGTGTGAAGGCTTTTATCCTAGCAACTGTGGATGTCATGAAGATTGACACTGGTATGTCAGTTGCTTCATTGGCACCACTAGCTGCTAAGGTAAGACTCAAGACACTGATTCTAGAAACAGCACGCGGGAGAGGTCCACGCAGAGGATTAACGAATCTCGACGGTTCCTATGAACCAACGCGCTATAAGTCGAAGGCAGAAGGTCAGCGACTTGGACAAACTGCCTATACACTTTCGTTTGGGACGCCGCAGGCACCTAGCTTGGAGTTTCGTTTCGATATTGTGGTGTTCCAGCATCAGTTCCATGAACCGACGTGGCAGAGCCTTCGTAAAGGTGAACAGGCTTTTGTTGATTATTTTGAGAAGAATTTTGATGCCTATATCAATGCGGACGATCTTGTCCGTTATTTAATGATAGGAAAATAGAATGGCCGATATTGACATTAGAGGTCGTGATCAAAACGCAACACGCTTGCTCCGTGAAATGGCGGCCTTAGCGGAACAAGTAGGTGTTAAGTTTTCTGATCTTAAACAAATTATGTCAGAAATGGATAATCAAGGTCGCCAGACGGCTGCGACTTTAAAGGGTATTGATGAAGCTGGCCGGCGTGTTACTGTTACTATCACTGGCTTAACAGCAGCTAAGGATAAGTTTCGTGTAAGGACAACAGAATCAACAACCGCCCTCAAGGATGAGAACAAAGCGCTTTCTGACCAAGAGCTGATAATGAAGCAGCTTGCACAGGCCGAGCGTCAGCGTAATGAGGCACGAAAAGTCTTGCGCTCTGTGCAGAGAGGCTTCACAGAGAGGGAGCTTTTTAAGCAGGATGTTACACCGCAGGAGTTTTTCAACCTCAAGAAGGCAGAGGCCAACTTGGCAGATTTCGTTGCTAAGAACAATATTTCTGCCAAGACGGTAGTACGTATTTGGCGCGATGTTGCTGCTAATTCCTTTAAGGCTTATCGAGGAGAGTTAGCAGAAGTCCAGAAGCGTACTTTTGATCTCGTCAAGGCGCAGCAAGCAGTTGGTGCATCTGCTCGTAGAGAGATGAAGCGTGCGCAGACAGCTACACAGAATGCTAGTAAATCGGTACGTGAGTTCACACTCTCATGGGAGAGTATAAAGCGTATTATCGCTATTCAGGTCTTGAGGCGGCTTTTGTTCGGGCTCACGAATCAGATACGTCAAGCTACTCTACAGATGAAGGAGTTCTCTAAGGCTGTTGCTGAAATCCGTACTATATCACAGAATGCTCAACTCACTACCCTTGAATGGGAAAAGGGTCTGACACGTTTGTCAAATGCCTTTGGCTTAGATGTCCTTGACGTAGCTGAGGCAGCATATCAGACACTTTCTAATCAGGTTGCAGAAGGTGCCGAAACATTTGAGTTTCTTGAGCAAGCTATACGTTTTGGTATTACGACACAGACGAGTGCGACTGACTCAGTTCAGTTGCTTACGGCAGCTATCAATGCCTATGGCCTCAGTGCTAAGGATGCTGAGGATGTTGCGGCATCATTCTTCAAGACTATTGAACTCGGGCGTATTCGTGGTTCTGAACTTGGTAATACTTTCGGTCGTGTGGCGATTCTTGGTGATACTCTCGGTATCACTCTCAATGAACTACAGGCCACACTTACCACGCTGACTAGGCGTGGTATTCGTACCAGTGAGGCCATGACTCAGCTTAGAGGCTTTTTGCTCAAGCTAGTTAAGCCCACTGAGGAAATGCGTAAACTACTTCAAGAGTTGGGTGTTGATTCTGGTGAAGCTGCTATTGAAGCATTTGGTCTTAGTGGTTTCTTGCAGATTCTTGAGAAGCGTACAGCCGGCAGTACCACAGAACTTGCTAAGTTCGTTAGTCGCATCAGAGGTCTTATTGCGGCCGTCGGTCTTACTGGTGAGGGTTTCGATGCATACGCTAAGGACTTAGATGAGATTCGTAATGCTCAGGAATCCTATGTTACAGCTTCTGAGATTGCTTTTGATAATCTTGGACGTAGAACTGATATTACTTTTCAAGAAATAGCTAATACTATTCGTGAAGACTTTGGTAAGCCGATTCTTGAAATCATTACTTCTGTCAATGATTCTATGATAAGTCTTTCTGTTGTTGTCAAGAACCTTGGTATTGCTATTGCAACATTAGGTGGTGCTCAAATAATCTTTAAGGCTATTCGTGGCCTTGAAGCCTATAGATTACAATTAAAGGCCGCAGCAGCAGAGTCAACAACTCTAGCAACAAAAACCAAGTTTTTGAGTTTGCAACTACGTGGAAGCATCACTACTCTTGGTACTGCTGCTCTAGCCGTTGGTGTCATTGTTAAGGCACTGCTTGAGGACTATGTTAAAAGATTCGATGAGGCAGCAGAGAAAACACAAAAATTTAATGAGGCGGTTCTGAAATCAGTACGGCGTCAGTCAGAGCAATCTGTTAAGTTCTTTGATGATTTCTCAAAGGCTATTAGTGATAACTTTGCAGTAGTTGCTGGTGATGTTTCTAGGGCACTCAAGGTTATCAACGATGATCTTGAAGATGTCGAAGATGATATCAAGCAAGGTGCCAAGGAATTCCAAACTGCTTGGACAGATGCCAGCAAAGTTGTTGAAGGCCAAATTAAGAATGTTGCTGACGCACAGAAAGATGCTCTTGAGGATATCGAAAAGTTAGGTGACTTCGCCAAGGATTTCCGTCTTGAAGTAGAGGAAACCTTATTTAAGCGTGATCTTGAACTTGCTCCTAATGTTGATAAACAGTTCTCACGTATTGAAGCCCGTATCGATACACTACGAACACGTATTAATGAGGCATTCAAGGCTGGTAATGTTGATCTGATTCAAGAGCTTGCACGCGATATCCTTAAATTGCAATCAGAGCTTGATAGCTTAGATCGTAAGGCTATTGAGAAGAATGAAGATTTGGTAGGAGAGCTTAAAGACGAGCGTCAAAAGGCTGCTGAGGAGTTGGCAAGTATCACACGTCAGCTTGCTGTGGCACAACAAAAGAATGATACTCAGGATATTGAGAAACTTAAGCGTGATCGTTTAGAAGTTCTTCGGGAACTTGAGACAGCCGAACGTGATCTCAATGAGGACTTGAAAAAGTTCCAGAGTGACCGTTTGGGTGAGTATAAAGATGAATATAAAAATACGCTTGATACTTTAGTCAAAGAGACTGAGGAAAAAGTTGTAGAGCTGCAGGGTAGGTTACTGCTTCAAGCGTTAGAGCTTGAGAAAAAGAAGCAGGCAGAGCAGATCAAATTCGATATTCTTCGTGATCAACTTAGACAGTTGCGTCAGGAGCCTCTGACTGCTGAGTTCTTTGAACAGGATGAAGAAACACTCAATGCACTCCTATCACGTCGTGTCAAGTTGATCAAAGATAGTGTGATAGCATTAAAGGAATTCGGCCAAGAAGAGGCTGCTGTAAAACTGGAAGCGCAACTTGCTGATGAGAGAGATTTTGCTAATCTGCAATTCCGTAAGATAGCTTTCACCAATAATCTGCAACTTATCAAAGATCAGGTGACTGCTTCAAAAGAATTGTTGGCAACAAAACAAAAAGAGCTTCTTGAGAATAGACTCTTAATTGAAAGGGCACAGGTTGGGCTCAAGACTCTTGAGAAAGAAGTTGATTTACAAGAACAATTAGCGGCTGCTAGTGGGGAGTTCTTTAGTGGGACAGGTTTTGTGGCTGGTGTTGATGTCACACCAGCTATTGATAAGACAGAAGCCAAGATACTTCAAGTGGTATTAGACGAGTTGACTGAGGCTCAAAAAGAGTTCTTGGATACTGGTAAGCGTAGCCAGGATGTATTAGAAGGATTAAGAGATTTCCGCATATTGTACGCGGCATTTGGTGGTACCCTAGATAAAACAACAGAGCAACAAATTAAAGCTACAGAAGCACAATTAGGTGCTGCTGCGGCCGGTGAAAGCACTATTGAAATATTAATAAGTGAGCAAGAGGCATATCAGCAGGAAATAGATGAATTGATAAAGCAGCAGGGTAATCTGACAAGTGTTATAACCGAGAGTAATCAGTCGATTGCTCGGTCTTATGAGAAGGATTTAAAGCCCATTCTTGAAGAGATCAAGGCTCTACAGCTAGGGGCGCAGCAAACAGCAGCACGTATAGTTGGTGGTGCTCAGGGGTTCGCAAGAGGCGGGATAGCCTCCACAGATACTATTCCGGCGATGCTCTCACCGGGTGAGTTCGTTATGAACGCAAAATCTACACGCAGATTCTATAGTCAGCTACACGGGATGAATAGCGGTTTCGCGCGTGGTGGTACAGTGAACACCACGAATGTTGGTGATATACATATACATGGGTTCAAGCCTAGTGGTAACGATAGTGCTGATATTGTTCGGTTGGGTCGTCAGCTTCGTCGTGAAATTAGGCGTGGAACAGTGAGGTTATCATGAGGTTCAAGGGTAATTTTAAAATTAGTATCTTTGATAAGAGTGGGCGTCTTAAGGATACTTTCTATGCGCCCAATGGTGTGGTCAATGAGGGTAAGGACAAGATTCTAGATGTCATGTTCCATGGTACCTCACAAATTACTACGTGGTACATTGGCCTCATAAACGGTGCAAGTCCGACGTTGAATCCCTCGGATACGATGGCCTCACATGCTGGCTGGACTGAGAATCAAAACTACTCGGAAGGTGCCAGACAGACTTGGGATGAGAGTGCTGCATCTGGTCAGGAGATCGTTAGTAATAGTGAGTCTACCTTTAGCATCAATACTAATGGTCAGACTATAGGAGGCATCTTTATAACAAGCAACAATACTAAGGGTGGTACATCAGGGACGCTGTGGTCAACAGCAGCTTTTGGTACGGCCAAGTCCTTGGATAATGGTGATACACTCAAGGTTGAATATGAGATAGCGGTGAACTAATGAGTTTCCAGATATATTTGTCTACACCAAGTGACGGTATCACGTTGCCGAATCCTAGACTTGGTGATATAAGGCGACTTGAGACGGGTGCCATTAATCGTGACACTCGTGGTGGTGAGCATAAAGCCTATCACTCCTCGGATTGGGGTACCATAGAGACGCATGTCTATGAGTGGCCCCTGTTGAATGGTACAGAGAAAGATGACCTCGAAACATTCTTTGCAGCGAACGGCGGGAAGCAAGTCCATATAGTTGATCACAATGGTGATGAATGGGATGGGCTTCTTATCACTGATACACTAGATATTCGTGTCTTGGGTAGGGATGATTGTTCATATTCTGCAAGCCTTGAATTTATTGGAGAACCGACGCCATGATATCATTCCAGCACCCGTATGCGGCACCCACACTAACGATCAACATCAGGAATCCCAATTTAGGGGATAGCCTGCTAGTGGAAAATCGCACACAAGTACGACGTGCAATGAATGGTGATTTACGATCATTCACACGCACGCCTGTAACAAGAAGAATACTTTTAACCTTCAGTGAACTCAACAAGGCCAAGGTACAAGAGTTGGTAGATTTCCTTACTACAGCAGCAGGCGGCGAGATCAAGTACACAGACTATGACTCCGTTGTATGGCGTGGTTGGATTATGACTGATCCAGCAGAGTTCTTGACACAAGGTAGTAAAGGTGGAACTTGTGTCGAGGTATCAACTATTACGTTAGAGTTCAAGGGGAGTAAGGTATGAAAGACCTAACGACGGCTGCCGAGGCAAAAGCCACAACGGCTCTTGGCACTGAGCCGATTATCATTATCAAAATCGAGTGGGATAGTGGTACTAAATACTACTCAGAGAAAACCTTTACACTTGGAGCCCTGTCAGTAGAGGGAAAGATTATTTCCTTTAACCCGATACAAGCACTTCAGAAGACTGATTCTGTTGGTGAGGCCACTGGTGCCGCCGTTGTTTTAGATGATACAGACGGCGCGTTGAAGACGCTTATCAACACGGAGATCATAGAGGGCAAGGCTGTAACAGTTTATCAACACTTCGAGGGTAATGCTCAGGCTGATTTAACGTTGTTACTCAAAGGTAAGATAGCAGGCGGCATAGGCTGGAGTGAAGGTGAACGTACTCTTGATATCTCCATAGATACAGCCGTTGAGGATAAGGAAGTAGGCTTTGCGCCTGATGAGACTGATATACCTACCATCTACCCTCCTGCCGTGGAGAAGGTATGGCCGCTCTGTTTTGGTACAGTGATTCATGTACCCGCGATTCGGGTTCTCCATAATCCTGATGCCGAGTTGGTCGCAGGTATCAACCAGAATAATACGTCATTTGTGGTAAAGGGTGGTGATCTCTTCCCGCAAACACCCACTGTTATTACCCTAGATGTGGGTAATGTGCGGTATACAGGGACAATGGATGGTGAGGAGTTCACAGTTGTTACATCCAATACTGCGCATGATTCAACGATCTTATTCTTAGATCGTCCTTCTGATGATCCTCATGCCGATGATGCAAAAGTTGCATGGATATCTGGTGATCATGATATCACAGGGTTGTATTGTTATGCTAATACCAGTTATGGTTTCGCTGTCAATAAGTGCATACGTCAAGAAGGCAATAAATGCTTCTTCTTAGAATCATGGGGTGTGCATTATGTTGCATCTGATCCACGTATCGTGACACATGTTGTTATGGGATTAGGCGATAGCATTGTCGAGACAGCAGGTATTCCTCGTGGTTCTTGGGCGGTTAGTTGTTTCTTTGAGAATATTAATTTCCCGATTACAGTTCTTGAGACAGGCGAACTTATCTCCCGGTACTTGGGAGTTCCGATAGTCATAGAGGATAAGTGGCAATTACATAGTGGCATGAGTGTTGATTTAGTCACTGACTATGAGAATACTTATGTCTGTAATCTATTACCTTCAACAGAGATACTAGCCGTTTATGGTCGACGCAAGATAGGTGATGGTACTTACTTAGTGCCGATACCCTCAACATATTATACAAAGAATCTTTCCGATTCGCTTGGTGGTGAAACACCCACAACGCTAGAGTTCACGACACCACTTGAGGACCGTGCTGGCGAGAATTGGGAGGATGATGTCTACGTCTCCTTGCGTTCAAGTGTGGGAACGAATGTTGCTGACATAATTCGATGGCTTGTTGAGACATATACGAACCTAACCTGTGACACCACGTTTGATAGTGTAGCGGGGAAGATTGGTATTTACCCTGCTAACTTTGCAGTCTTCGATCAGCCCAATGTTTTGAAACTGATTGAGGAAATCGCATGGCAGGCTAGGTGTGCAGTCTTCATTCGTAATGGCGTTATATCTATCAACTACCTCTCGGAACTCAAGGTAGCCGATGAAACTGTAGATGAAAGTCTCTTAGAGTTCAAGACTCTTGAATTGGGCTTCACAGATACTGACGATATAGTAACGAAGCTCGTTGCCAACTGGAAGAAAGATTATTCCGGTGATGAGAAAAGTGATCGGCGTGTCGTCTATAAGAATAACATAGACGTATTCGATCTTCATGAAGAGGAACGTGATTTCTTCATCTACAATAATGGTGATCTCGCTAAGTTGTCAGCATATTGGTGGGGGTATAGATATTCTAACTCATGGCGTAAGGTTGGCTTCAAGGCTTTCCTTGATACGTTGGCATTAGATATCTTCGATATTGTGGCGCATGATATCGGTGTTGTTTCTACGAACACGCTTAGAGGCACAGTCGAAGATATCTCGCAGGACTCTGATGAACATGCCTTAGCATATCAGACGCAACTTGCGTCTAAAGCTGGTGACTCTGACTCAGGACAACCAATAGAGGATCAGGATTATTTCCTTGGTGACCCGACCTTTCCTGTGGACCCTTGGAATAATCCCATAACTGTACCAGACCCCGGTGCCGGTTATAGTGAAGTAGACTATACTGTACCACCCGAAACGGATGATGACGACCCGACCAAGCCACCAGAGCCAGCACAGAATGATTTACGATTCATTACTTATCCAGAATTGGTTGAGCGTGGCACGGCGTTTCAAGTGAGGGTGGAAGTCCGTGATTCTAATAATAATCTTGTTACTGATGCTAATTTAACTGCATCATTACAACTTAGTACCAGTGGTTCAGATACTTTATCATCCACAAGTATCAGTATTGTGGGTGGTGTCTATGAGGGTAATTTAACGATATCGGGTGGCTCCGGTCAGCAATCTGGAGCTTTGACTGTTACCGCAAGTGGCTATAATCCTGATAGCACAGAAACCTTTGATATTGTAGCAACACTCTCAACACTTACATTTGCTGGTACAATACCCAATGTTACAAGAGGTGCCGCTCAATCGGCTATTAGCCCATTGATAACTGGCGGTTCTGGTGTTCAGACACTTAATGTTCAACTCAACAGCAGTGATTCCAATGATAAGCTCTATGATAGTGGTGGCACGGAGATTACGACTCTAGACTCTGTGGCGGGTGTCTGGTCATTACCCGCTAATTGGTATATCTCCGGTGGTCAGGGTTCAGTTGTCAATGCACAATTGATTTTCACCGATAAGGCACAAAAATTATATAATGATTTACCAAGTAATCAGTTTAATATTACTGGTGGTACGAGTGTTATTGTGCAACAGTCAATCTCCTTATCACAAGATGGTATTGGCAATGCTCAGAATCTAAGACTCATTATGCCAGATGCTGTCTTTAGTCAGTATCCTTTCGAGCTAGGTGTAGAGGTTCTTGATTCTGATGGTAATATAGATACAGACTTCGATGCTGAAGTAAATATTGATCTTGTAGATGAATTTGGTGATCCACTCACTGGCTTGGTATGGGCATCTGGTGGACCTTTTGCACAGGTGCAAGGCAGTAGGCTTGTTGTTACATTAGTTGATGGTGAGTGGTCATATGATGAATGCATGATGTTGATACCAGATGGTGAATCTAGGATTGGGCTAAGTGCTGAAGCTGCTGATGATTCACGTCTTTGGGATAGTGAACTTGTAGACGTAGTAGCACCTTACTTTGCTGTATATATTGATACAGAGATCGTGGAACGTGGTACTTCGTATGATATGATAGTGATAGCCTATAAGCCTGATGGCACGGTTGATACCGACTATGAACCGATCAATGATCCCACAATCACACTACTTTCAGGTGATCCAAGTGATGTGATAAGTCCGACTGCTATGGGCTTGACAGGTTGGATTGATGGCAGTAAGACTGTTAGCATCAGCATCAGCGGTGGTTCTAGCGTGGATGAAACTGAAATCGAAGTTAAGGAGACAACACGCTTTGGTCGTGAGAAACTGATCGTTGTTGCTACTACCGGCTACAGTAGTAAGCTGCATACACGTAGCAGCTATGGCCGTTATGAGGGTCAAGATGCTATGGGCCCAATAGCGGGGGATCAATGTAGTGCACAAGGTCAACAAGATTATAGGGATAAGCAGAATGGCGCCCGTACCGCACTCCTAGCTGATACTACTATTGTACCGGCTAGCGCTGATTTTGCAGCCGTGATACAAGCCAATGGTTCATTGACACCAAACTATAATTTTAACTGTTGGAGCTTTATTCAGCGGTATTATTTCATTATTAATAATACTGATCGTGATAATGCGAAAGCTGCACAATTACTGTTGTCACTTAGGGGTGGTATATTACAAGCAGCAATAACTAGCTTCACTACTAGAATGAACTTTTGGCGTCTACGTGTCGGCTACAGCTATGTAAGTAATGGATATGCGAGTGGTGGTGCTTTCTATACTGCAATCAGTGGTGTTAAAGAGTGGTCGGTAGCAGAACTTAATCAGATACTTACAGAAAAAGGCACAACACCCGGTAGCTTTGAAAGTGTTGATTTATCAATACCTGTATCATGGGTGAACAATATGCCCGGTACAGCTTTCTATGTTTGGATGGGTATTATCTTCAATACATTGAATAAGGATCTTGCATACTGTCTGAATAAAACTAATAACTTAGTTTGTGATGGATCATTGAATAATCTCAAGACAATCTGGTAAGGAGGCAGTATGCGCTGGTTAGTGTTGTTAGCACTGTGTACGGGATGTATGTTGCCGAGCATGAATCAGCAGGGTTTACAATTAGTCGTCAACGATTTGCAGGTTGCAAAGAAAGCCAATATTCAATTAGCAAAGAGTCTAAAAGATGTTGTAACAGAACTCAATGCTGCTGCTGAACAAGAACGCCCACCTATGGTGGCAACATTCCTGAAGGATGCTGCCGAATCAGTGGCTACGGCCGCAGAATCAGTGGATGAAGCTGGCAAGACTGCCGTCACCATGCAATCTGCTATTGGTACACCATCACTTGAAACGGTCCTCCCAAGTACCGCAGAACAGAAAGCCATGTGGCGCACTCGTTATATTGCATTAGCGAAGGTGTTTGCAAAGATTAAGACATGGGCACAGAGCAAGCTACCCATACCCGGATCAGCCACAACTGCTGCTCCAGCACCCTGGTCGGGGACGGATATTGCCGCACTCATCACAGCCCTGACAGCAGGTGTAGGTGCTCTTGGACTCGGTGGTAAAAAAGTACATACTGTTGTTAAGGAACGCAGGGCACTTTCACTTGAAGCGGAAACTCTTGCAGAGCGATATAAGAGTAAGTGCAATGGCGATGGTGAGTTCGCTGAAGCAATGCGCGAACTTCCTATTATTACTCACGATCATAGGGAGAGGAAAGTATAATGAGAATCAGGGAACATCACGATGGGTCGATCACAGTATCAGGAGTGAGGAGGCCACCGCCTCCTCCTCCAGGTTATGAGAAATATGAGGGTGACCCATATCGCTTTTTCCCGATATTGGCTGATTGCGAGCACCGAACTGTTAAAATCAAAGAGTCAAGATGCTGTGGTGATAGGGAACATTCTTTCTGTACTAGGGATGGCAAGTTCATATTGCGGAGTGATTGCCAACGATGTCTTAAGGGCAGTGGTCAATCTCCTATTGATGCACCGCCCCCACTTAAGGATGCTGATCTATATCAAGCACTCTATGATGATGCAACTTTGCATTATGGCTCTGCCAAGCATAATAGGTGCCCCGGTGTCCGTTACCTACCAAAATACCTAGCCCACCTGATCTCCCCGATCATCGATCTAGGGTGTGGCACCGGGGACACCATCCGTGCGCTACAAGAAAAAGGTTTCGTGGCGCAAGGTATGGACTGGATAGACCGTGGCCTCAATCATGAGGTTGCAGATATTACAAAGCCACAAGATCTTAGCATCTATGAGACAGCCATCTGTATCGACGTATTAGAGCATATCACTGATGACAAGTTAATGGGACTTATCCAGAATCTTCAGCAAGTTATGCATCAAGTTGTCACAGTACACTGCGCGAGTAGCCGTGAGCGTGGCTATCCACAGGAGTTACATACGAATATCAAGACTCAGAAGGAGTGGGTAGAATTCCTTGTTCAGCATTTTGAAGTCGATGATGTTATCACATTAGCGCCGCATCGCTTCATGTATCTTATGAGGAGGAAGCATGAAGAGGCCTAAATATTTAGACTTGCCACAGAATGTTAATATTCGATGTTACTCAGATGGGTCATTTGGTATCCCGCGTCGTAATAGGGAGATTGAAGCAGTATTAGATCGTATTGGTGAACGCATCCCGAATCAGCTTCGATGGTGGCCGAAACTCAAGGATACGAAATCTTTTGAGAAATTGAAGCATCTGGTGGAAGGTAAAACTTGTCATATCGTTGGTAAAGGTCCGAGCCTTGATAACCTTACCGAGGAGCATTTCGGTGATGGTGCCATTATCACACTGAATGAAGCAATCCATAAAGTTGAGTCGCTTGATTTACAAAATCCGATAATGGCTATTCAACAAGATGTGCCATTAGGAGCCGCAAGTTGGAGTGAGAAAGGTATGATGCTGGTACCACCAGCAGCAGCACATATCTATCATAATCATCCTGATTTATATACTTATACATATACACAACTGTCGCTGGTGGATAGACTTAGTGTATCTGTGGCTATTGGTATCGCGGGCTATTTTAAGGCGACTGATATCAAGATGCTCTGCTTCGATGCATATACACACAAGAATCTTGAGTACGCTAAAGTAATCGGGCACCCCTCCTCGAAAGGTGGGGCGCCCGAAAGGTTCCTGAAAAATAATCTACGTATGGAGAAGCAGTTAGCCTATACGGGTCTACCGTATGTGTTTATCACCCCAACAGCCCCTCTTCAACCATCCGCTTGTACACCAGAGCCGTCACTCGACAGTCCTCCAGAGCATCATGCTTCCGCTCATACGGGATCTTTAGAGTCGAAGCCAGATACCGAAGATTAACCTTCGGGTATGGTACCTTCTCCGCGTGCATAGCAGCCCTGTCATTTAGGTACAGGGCTGTTGGCATTGTGTCCCGATAATGGTAGTCGAACAATTCACCGTATCGATCAACACCAAGCCATGCTTTCATGAATCCAAGATCGAAACTGTAGTTCTGCCCAAGCGGAATGATTCTTTTGCGAGTACCATATTTAGTTGCAGGTAGCCTGAGTTTCTTGATCCAATCATCTAGCAGGTCTTTAGCTTTCTCTGTGTCTATACCATGTATAGCAAGTTCCGCTAGTTTCAAACCATTGATTTTAAGAGCTTCGGGGTCAGCACGCTCAGGAGAATCGGGCTTAAGATTTAGATAGAAGGGGATTACGTCCTGACGTGGCTCGAGATTAGAATCAAGTGGCAAGATACAGACCTGTACCATATCATGCCAACCGGCCTCAAGGCCAGTAGTCTCTGTGTCAATAACACAAACCTGATTACCGTTCCAATGCTGCATTGAGTTCGCCATGATATATCCTTTCGACGCCCGATACTTTGTACTCTTCCCCAAGTTTCACAAGGTACATTTCCTGTCCAAAAGCTCTAGCTATTTTGAATTCCCGTTTGATCCCCTCGCTTTTCGTCCAACCCGGTAGTGGGACCACAATGAAATGGTCACAACGGCTAATGATATTTTTGTCAAACTCACTCCAGAATTCGAAATCACCGGGCAGGGAGCAAGATGACATAGACATAGGATGACACATGCTGATCGGGCATATGAAGTGGTGGCCTCTTTGCATTAATTGGGCACCAATATATGCTACAGCTTTGAAACGTGCTTCACGCATGACTTTTGATTCATGCATATATGGCGAAGCTAAGTATCCGAGTCCTCGCATTCTTCTTCTCCTTCTTCTTGAGCATCCAAGAAAAGTTGCAACTTCTGCATTTCCAATACCTGAATCACTTCACCATATGATATTTCAAACTCATCTTTTGCATAATTGATCATCTTCTGTAGTTGATCAAATAGAAATTTTCTGCCATTCTTGCTCATTGAGATTCCTTAATCCAGAGAACCTCTGCGGCCCTCTCGCGTTTTGTGACAGGCACAAGATGCTCCTTTCGATTCCCTTTAATATCGCCAGCGGGTGTTAGGGAGACGTGTGATTCCCATTCATGGCGTGAATCCCAAGGCTGATTCTCATAGAGCGGATTTGAATAGCCACTGATTGCTACAAATGCCTTCATATTAAAGATAGTGACAAGCAACTCACGGTGGTCGTCATGTGTCATAGTGTGTGAATAAGCACCTTCATGTACGGCAAGATATGGAGGATCAAGATAGAAGACCGCTTCTTCATTATCATAATCATGGATACATCGTCGCCAGTCTTGATTTTCGACTTGTATAGTTCTGAACCTGTTATGTATAGTGTGGAAATACTTGAGTTTGTTATGTATCTTACCTGCAAGCGCAGAGCTTGTGGTAGCCCGGCCAAAATGCCTACCCAAACACGCAAATGAATAGTAGGTCATATAATACCAGAGAGCCGCACGCTCAACATCATCAGCGCAATTCTTCCAAGTCTGTTTGGCGTAGAGCCACTCCTCACGAGCATGAACCGTGAGTTCCAGCCTCTCACACAATGATTTCAATTTCACAGGATCACGAATCACGCGATAGAAGGCCACGACACCCGCATACCGATCATTGAAAACCTCAACGGGAGAGGGTCTCCGAGCCAAAATCACCGCACCAGAGCCACCGAAGGGCTCTACATATATATTTCTGTACGGAAGGAGCGGCAAGATGTGCCTAACACTACGCGACTTGCCGCCGGGATACCCGAACGGAGCGCGGAGTATTGGTGCATCGTCCTCAAGACCATCCATGAGGTCGTCAAGCAGACTCATCGTGCAGTTTCCTTGCTAATACAAAAGCCTCGGCGATAGCTTCATCACGATTCTTGTATGTGCGCTTCGGGAGATCATTCTCACCGATACCTGCTTCTTGGAACTCTGTCAAGAAGGCAGCATTACAGTTTAAATGCCACTGGTGCGGGAGTCCTGATTCTGAATCATTTTCCTGACCCATGAGTATTGCGATTAAATGTCGAAGTAATGCACCATAGTAGCGTGACCATTTCGGGCACTTAGCCCAATTGTGATCATCATACTTGATGGCTCCGTATGTAAGAACCGCACCCGTGGATGTTAGAAATGAAGGCGGTATCAGTTCTAAGCGTATTTTCTCTTGGTCGTGCTTCACGAAATCTTTTCTAACTTCTTCAAGCATTGGCATCGGTTTCTGATTAAGTGCTTCAAAGCACTCTAAACAAATACTTTCACCCAGACAATAAGGTGAAGCTACCATTTCTGTATGATTAGGAAATTCTCTACGACAAGCGTGACAGAATTCCATGATTAACCTCGCTGACTTATATTAATAGCACTTGCCTGACGCTGCGCCGCGCGTTCAGAATCATGCCCACCACCGTCTATTGGCGTACCTTCCTTATTACGTACTAAAGAGCCATCATCGCACTCAACAACACGCCACTTGTCTCCACGCTTCCTTGCACATGCTGGCATTAGCCTCCCACCTTTCTTACGATTGGTAACAAATCTGAAATCATTTTCCAAATTTTCTTGCAATAGGGGCATCGTGTATTCTTTGGGATATATTGGAAAGGTTCAATATCAACTTGGAATATTTTACCACAATAATTGCATTGTAGATTTACCATATTAGCCTCTCACCTTTCCTACTGCCCATACACCGGCGGATTCTTCGACTTCTAGATTCTTGATGTGTTCAACATTCACACCTATGAACCTATTATCAGGTAGCGTGACATGCTGCCCGAGACTATGCTCGAAAGCATACATAAGCAGGCGTCTCTCTTTATCGGAGAGAGAGCCAAGTGTCTCTTTAATCGTCATGACTCTCCTCCAAATACCCATCTAGATGAATCAATTTTGGTCGTTCCTCTGGTTCGTCACTAAGCCATGTTATGTTACCAATATAGAACTGCCCCGTCTGCCGTATCCGGCCCTTAACACAGTAGCTTGGTAGGCTCTTGCCCATCCGTTGCTTAGTCCAACGACGCCTCTCTGTGGGTGGGAGCCATTCTTGGAACTTCTCATACAAGTCACCCAACTTAATCATATGGCCTGCTGCCGGCTTGCACTGTTCAGACAAGAAATATTCGAAATCATTTTGGTTCATCTCTTGCGCCATGGTCTTATCTTCTGTCAACAGTGCAGGAACACTGAGTCGGTCGTTTGATTCTGGAAGCTCAAGCTGTAGGACTTCCGCGATGAAGTCTGGTGCCTCCTTCTCCAGCAAGGGGATTATCTTCTTCTTCGGAATCAAGTCAATTGGGTCAATCGCGGGTACAAGACACATGGTAATACGTGTATCACCTGGGAATATTGGGCATGCTTGATGATCATTAGCACAGTGTACCCAATGGCTTGTGTTAGGAATATGGTAAGGTGTCTTGCCTTTTGGATGTATGAGAAGCTCACGGCTTGTCACCCAATCCTTGATTCTGTTATAGGCAGGTGTTTGTGAGCCGCGAGAAAATCGTAGATCAGTCTCCTCAACAACGCAGACGATTGCCCCCTCCAACTCAGCGTTAAAGCCTGATTGTGATACAAGCGCCGCATCTGCTCTCTTGTAGCCAGTCGTAAACAATAAGGACAATGCTTCGTGAAAAATGCTCTTACCACTATTCTGTGGTCCAAAGAAGAATAGATATGGGAGCGGTTCTGTTGGGTCTTGCAACAGTGCCGCTATCCAACACTTAAGATACTCTGCTCCATTAAGGATTCCATTAGCCCTGCACCAAGGGTCAGTCTTGACAGCATCAGTCAGACCCTCGCCGCAATGCTCTAGTATTTTAATCCAAGTAGGGTACTTGAGTGCCTCCGTATCCTTTGTAGGGAGATAGCGAAGTTGCGCCGCATTACGATTCCATTCGCGATCGCCGGGGTATTCTGGCTGGAACGGTTTATTTACAACTCTCCAGCACTTGAAGACCGATGCCCCGAGAATAATATTAGTATCCTTAGGATTGATGCCGAGACTTCCTAAAGCAACTCTAACATGGGACAGTGGCTCATTGCGCCATGTACCATCGCTCTTAATCATCCAGCCATAATCTTCATGTGACGAAGTGACAAGGTGACGCACTAAGTCATCATAGTTCCCAACTTCCGGTTCCATGGGTGCGGCCACATTGCTATTGTAAATTCGTGTCCAAGGCTTGTTACTCTTGGAAAGCCAACCGTTCATCTCGTCAGCAGTATCATTGGGTCCACGCTCTACTTCCACAATAAGGCGACCATCTTTATGCTGCTTGAGTTTTGTTTCCCGCCCCATGAGTGGAGGTGCAACATTAATGGTAACACCCAAGGCGCGAGCGGCTTGTATTGCTACTTCTGCTTCACGGAATATGAATCCACCTTTGGGGTCTTCGACACCGCCGTAAGCCCGACTAGCAGTAGCCAGATCAGGCTCGCGATTAAGATAAGTGCAAGTCCAGCCCGAACCATCTTGAGTCCAGCAGGGAGCCTCTTGGATTCCAGGCGTATAACGCCGTATAGCCCAAGCACCGCGCCGAAGAGGGAAAGCAAAACAATTGTGGTCAACACCTTTTTCCGTTCCTTTCGATACGGTGTCAAAAATTCCAATAAGTCCCAATTCCTCATGTGCATCCTTAAGATGCGAGGTATGAGTCACAAGCATCCTATGATCTTGTTCCCACCACCACATTGCATCTTGATCTTTAAGGAACTGAATCAGTTTCTTGTGGTCTTCATCTAGTGGTACATGAGGACGTTGTCCCGTAAGTTCCTCGAATAGATCACCCTTGCCAGTATCATCAATAACCTGTGGCAAGTTCTTGCGCCTTGTACCTTTAATAACTTTGACATGATCTTTCCAATTAGGCGGGATATCATGGAGAAGACCACCTTGCTTGATAAGGGTAAGACCATCTGTACCTAGCATCTTGCGGTGCCAAACCCACATATTTCCGCCACAAGCATCAACTTTGCTTTGGAAATCAAAGCCCGTGAGTGCAGACATCTTACCCAAAATTGCGCGTGCAAGTGCCGCATGTTCATTATGATTAGCGGTTGGAACATCAGGTAATTGCACATATATGTGTAAACCCTGGCCTGATGTACTTTTGCGTATTGTCACCCATTCAATGTCATAAGCTGCCTCTTTGACAGCCTCAAGTTCCTCATTACTCAGCTTGGAGGTGTGCTTATCAGAATGCCCTGTAATTGCATCGAAATCAAAAGCCACCCACTTGGAAGCACGAGACTTCCAATCCCAACCCGTCATACCGATAGCTTCAACATGCTCAGCTAAATCGAACTTGATTTCGCGATCTTCAAATTCGGGTTCAGTATTAGCTTTGTAAGGGATGCGGAAGGACTTCCATGTCGTTAAATCATCACTCCACCCATGCCACTTGCGTCCCTTATAATCACCGCCGACGCGCTCACCACCATCTTGAGCCACGTTGACTTGACACTCCATGCTTAAATCATAAAGATTTGCCAAATCATCGTGTGTCGAGGCAATAAGGAATCGTTTGATTGCTTCTGATTTTAATGGCATTCCCGCTCCAAATGGATTAGATTCTAAATAACATTACCGGAATCAAATCATTACAAATAGACTGCCTAATGTCTATATCGGACAATGACAGAAAAAGTTAAATGAAAAATGTAAGTCCTTGGTAGTCAATAATTTACAACCTACTAACATACAGTCTGTAATTAGTATATAATGTTAGTCGTTAGTATACTTGCATTTATAGCAGCCAATTTTCAAGACGTTAGTACGTAGCGCAATGCTCCTTAAAAGGGCGCATGTTCAAATTTTTTTTATTTTCACTTGACTTTTTCCCGGTTTGGCCGATAATGCTCCTATGGGGAATAATTCAACAGGAAGGAGGCTAGAGCTTAATAGGAATCAAATCCAGATTTGATTCCTATTTTTGATTGTCTCAATCATTTCTTGGTCCCAAGGAAAGGAATCAAACCGTGGGTAATGTACGCAAAGCAAAGTTGTCAGAGATTCGCCCGAACGCTGTCGCACTTCGTGCCGTAAATCCGGAGTCGGAATCCTATCTCGGACTCGTGGAATCCATAAGGGAAAAGGGATTCTTCGGTGCCATTACCGTGCGCGAGCGCGTTGATGGTGAGACGGGTGAGAAGTACCTTGAGTTGGTTGATGGTCTGCATCGTTTCTCCGCCGCACAGGATGTCGGGATTGCCGAGATCAACGTCGATATCACTGATTTCGATGATGATCAGGTTCTTGAAGCTCAGATTCTCGGAAACATCCAGCGTGTCGAGACGAAGCCGGTTGAGTATACGAGGCAGATGCTTCGTATCCTTGCTCGTAATCCTCTCATGACTGAGGCCGAGCTTGCCAAGAAGCTCGCAAAGTCAATCACCTGGGTCCAGCAGCGGCTCAGTCTTACCAAGATTGCCGACGAGAAGATTCAGGGTCTTGTCGACGAGGGCAAGATTGCACTGATCAATGCGTATCAGCTTGCCAAGCTGCCCGTCGAGGAGCAGGCGGACTTCCTTGATCGTGCCATAACTGAATCGCCTGAGACGTTCGTTCCTGCCGTCAAGAAGCGTGTGAAGGAACTCAAGGAGGCCGCGCGTCAGGGTAAGGACGCTGCGGAGGCAACCTTTGAGCCTGTCGCTCATATGCAGAAGATGAAGGACATCAAGGGTGCTCTTGATGACGGCAAGCTGATTCCGGCGCTCATCAAGAAGAACAAGGTCACGGACCCCGTGAAGGCTGCGACGCTTGCGGTCCAGTGGGTGCTCCACCTTGATCCTGATTCTATCGCTGCACAGAAGGCTGATTTCGAGGCCAAGAAGCTGGCAAAGGAAGAGAAGAAGAAGGAAGCCGCTGCGAAGCGCGCTGCCAAGAAGGCCGAAGACCAAAAGAAGAAGGCCGACGAGGCTGCGAAGGCTGCCGTAGAGGCCGCCGAGGCTGCGAAGAAGTAGCTAGGGAATGGGGAGCTAGGTGTGGCCCATGCAGAGAGCTGATGTATCTGTAGGCTAGGTGTGATCAGCCCCGCTAGAGGAAACCTACAGTGACTTGGGCCACACCAGCTTCTAAGAGAACAGAATCATTTAGCAAGGAACAGGAGACAGGAAGATGAGCGAAGTACAGGAACCCATCCACGATGGTGAGCTCGTTAAGTTTGATGGCGAGAATGCTGTAACCAAGTATAGCGATGATGATTTTGCACTTGCCACCAAGGCGGGTGATTATCTTCCTCGTGTGCAGCTTATGACATCCAACTCTGACAAGTGCAAGAAGGGTGATTTCCCAATCAATCACTATGCGCTTGTTCGGGGTAAGGATTATCAGGACTTGGGTGAGAGTGTTGATGCCCTTGTGGTTG
>Ga0180433_10000964_pt1 | contig 48945 bp, 70 predicted proteins | sample SS_ome_8_FD_132980 | JGI IMG/M metagenome (GOLD analysis project Ga0180433, IMG submission 132980) | Hypersaline lake sediment archaeal communities from the Salton Sea, California, USA - SS_1_D_1 metaG | ecosystem: Environmental > Aquatic > Non-marine Saline and Alkaline > Hypersaline >...
TCCTCGCCGCCCCCACCAAGGAGGAGTCATGAGAGAGGATGGAGGAGCGGCGTTTCCTGGTCCTACACAACCGGAATGGGCAACCCACGAGAGCGGAGAACGCTACCTCATAGGCACCGGCATGAGCCTCCGTGACTGGTTCGCGGGACGAGCCATGCAGGCCCTTGTTCATCACGCATTCAACCACATTGCCGAGGAGTCCGAAGACGGGGACACGATGACGCCGGAGGCCAGGCGTGTACTCTCCGATATAGGTGAGGTTGCGTACCACATTGCAGGCGCCATGCTCCAGGCCCGGAAGGAGGGCGAGTGAGATGAAGAACACCGACCTATACCAGCATTGGGTCCGTCTGCAAAACGATGCCGACAAGGCACGCCGACAGGTGGAGCGCAAATTATCCAGAACCCGCAACCCCGAGGCTGGACACTTCCTTCAAGACGAGCTTGACGAGGCGCGATTGCTGGAAGAAAAGGCACAACGGGCCTTCCGCGAAATGCTGGCGGCTGAGATGGACAACGTCCGCAACCACAGGGAGGAGTGAGATGGACGCAAGAGAGTGGGAAAGGATACTGGATACCCTGGAGTCTTGGGATGAGAGTTGCAAGCCAACGTTTACCCTGTCTTTACGGGATGTGCGGCAGATTCTCGCCCTCCTCTCCGACGCCCCGGAGCCGGAGCCAACTGTCAACGAACTGTCACCCGCTGGCAATTTGACAGATCCACCGAGAGGCAAAGATCAATCACCAAACCCCTCCACCGGGGCCGATGCGGCATATATGGCGCAGAGGTGTTGCACGGACCACGCAACGGGAGCAGGAGAGGCAACGGAGCGGATGGAGTCCAGGGCCGTACAACCACAGGCGCACGATCCGAGCGGTTCGGACGTCTCGGATAGTACGGAGGGTTGAGGTGATGGAGGACTTTTTCCGGGCAGTCGGGTGGGTGTGGATCGGCGCGCTCCTCCTGGTGATGGTGCCTCTGCTCCTCGAGTTCGGGCGCGACTGGTTCAGGAGGCGGGGGTGAAGACGTCGATCGTCACCGAGTGGGGCACGCTGATCTCGCTCTGGCGGTCGCTCCTGCCGGCCGATGCCTTCCATGTGGTCGACCCGCCCCCGGGGATCCGGGTGGTGAGGCCGTGGTGGGGTGAGGGCCTGGTGTTCGAGCTCGGGGAGGGAGACCAGCTCATCGTCTTCGCCAGCCCCTACGGGTTGCAGGTGGATGGGGTGCAGAGGAAACATGAACCTTCATGACGCCTTGGCGCCGGACCACGGCGCTCCCCACCCGGAGGACGAACTCGGTCCAGGAAAGGCCTGGGCGTTTTTTACCGGCTTGGTGGCGGGCTATGCCGAAGCCATCGGCCGTCGTTTGGCAGTGAGCACCAACGGCCGCACGATGCGGATCCACGATCTTGGTGCGAACACCCGGAGCTCGCCGATCCGGCGCCCGGGGCTCAAGACGAAGACTCAGCTTCTGACCGCCTTTCGGGCCCAGATGGATGCCCGTCCGTTTTGGGGGTCCGAGTCGGACGGCTGGGGGCCGGATCCGTGGGGCCAAGATGACATTATTCGACTGCGGGATGGGGGGTAGAGGACATGGCTTATGGGAAGATTCAGGAGACCTTCTGGGACGACCCCACGATCCGGAGCCTGAGCGAGCGAGGCCGACTTCTGATGCTCTACCTCCTCACCTGCCGACACCGGACCCGGCTGGGCCTCTTTGTTCTGGACCCTGGATATGCCGCTGCCGACCTCCAGTGGGACAGAGAGGAGATGGAAACTTGCCTCCAGGAGCTCGTGGAAAAAGGGCGAATCGAGTACGACCCAGATCACCGCTGCGTGTTCCTTCCCCGCTTCCTGAAGTACAACACGCTGGAGAATCACAAGGTGGTGACGGGCGCGCGGGCTGAATTGGGGTCCATTCCCGACACCCCCCTCCTCGTTCCCCTCCTGGATGCGATTGTGGAAAACTCACGCCCCCACTATCTCCCTATCATAGAAGAACTTAGAAACCGTATAGCATACCGTTTCCCAAACGGTATCGGTAACGGTATGGCTAACGGTATCGGTAACGGTATAGCATACCGTGGCACCGCCCAAGCCCTAGCCCTAACCCAAGCCGTAACCCTAACCGGTGGTGGAGAGGACAGGAGTAACTCCGATAGCCAGCAGGACGCTCCGCGGTCGGGTGACCCGGCGCCACCACCACCGAGTTGGATGGCTCGGCTGGAGGCTTGGCTCGGGAACTCATCCGACTGCTTGGACGGAGTCGGCGACCTGACGCGAAACCCCGAGCTCTGGGCCCAGGGCGTGCTCGGCCTCTACGGACCCACGGGCACCGAGGAGAAGCTCATGGCCGGCGTGTCCGAAGAGCACCGACCGAAGGCGTTCGCTACGGCGTTGCTCCGGTTCAAGGCAGAGGGCCAGGACTGGGACGGAAAGTTCTTCCGCGGTATCCTGGCGAAGGTGATCCAGGAGCGGCAGCCCAAGGCGACTACCCCAGACTTCGGCGACGAGACCGAACGGGACGCGAAGCGAAGGCAGGAGGCCCAGCGCAGAAAGCAGCAGGCCGACAGCGCCGAGGCCGAAGCCGAGCGAAGGGCCGACCAGGAGGCCTGGGCGTGGTACCGGGAACTGGCCGAGGGGGCACGTCGGGCCATCGAGCGAGACGCGGAGCGACGGGTGCGGGCAATCCTGTCCGGCCTGGACAACGGGGAGCGAACGGAGGTCATGGAGCGAATGGCTTTACTGCAAGCGGTGAGGGACGCGATGGAGGGCTCGGAGGGGGCGAGTGCGGCATGAGCGCCGCCGCGCTGTACTCCGGGTTTTGTTGGATCTGCGGCGAAGAAACCGAGAGCGTGATCAAGGGCGTGGCGCTGCATATGAGCTGCCTGGCCTGTCCACGGTGCACCAGCACGATGGTCATGTGGGACCGGCGGTCCGATCCCCTGCTGTTCCGGTGTCTCTGCTGCCTCCAGGGCTGGACCCTGCCTGCGCCCAAGCGTCTCGGGTTGCCGGCCCGCCCAGATCGACAGCTTGAGCACTTCGCGCATTTCATCCGCCTGACCGATCGGTCGGTGGACGGGGGGGACGAGGACTGAGCCGTGTACGTGAACTTCGAGGCGAAGCTGGCGTTTCTGGCGCACGCCAAGACGGCGAGTCGGGCGACGGCCCAGTATCTGCAGGACCACGCCGGGTTCCGACCGACCACCGACCACCACCAGGGCCCGCAAGGACAGGTAACCCGGGACAGCTCTGCCGACCTCGAGCGATGGGAGGCCGAGGATCCAACCAGCTTCACCTACGTCTGCACCGTCCGGAATCACTGGGACGTCTGGGCGAGTTGGTACGTGGACGCTGCCAGCCATATCCGATTCCCCCGCTTCGGCGAAGCGTTCCTCGAGGCCTTCTACGAGCTCCACCCACGGCTGTTCCCTGAGCGCCGTCGGCTCTGGGCGTTCGCCTGGGGGCCGTGGCGCAACTGGGGCCGGCTGAGAGTGCTTCGGTACGAGCATCTGGAAGAGGCCCTGACCTGTCTGCTTCGAACGTTTGGGTTGATTTCTGGGGGCGACTGTGTAGATCTTCAGGTGATCGGCAAGACCCACGCTCGGGCTCCGGACTATCGCATGTACTACGATGCGGAGGGCCGCGCGTTGGTCGCAAACCGCTACGCCGAAGAGATCCAGCGGTTCGGCTACCGGTTTGAGGGTGGTGGGGAGGACGACGGGTAATGCCACGTGGACGGAAACCCAAGAAGCCAGGGCGGGGACGGAAGGCGCCGCCAACGGAGCCTCGTACCGCCGAAAAGGTCGGGATAAGGTCCAACCCGATCGGCAGGCCGAGGAGCCGTGCTGCCGCGCTTGAGACCGCCTACCTGTACCTGCGCGGCGAGGACTTGACCAAGATCCCGAAACTCGTCGGCATCGGCCTCAGCACGTTCGAGGACTGGCGTAAGTGCGACTGGTGGTGGGACATGGTCTCGGACGAGGCCGACCGTCCATGGTTCCAGGAGCTCAAGGCTGGCACCAAACGCACGATCACCCTCCAGAGCTTCGACCGGGACCGTGGCGAGGCGTTCAAGGTCCTGGAGCGCATCGACGACCGGTTCGCCCCCCCGAAGCAGCGCATCGAGCTCACCACGAACTACATGCACCGCGACCAGGTCACGGACATCTTCCGGCGCTTCGCCGAGAAGGTGGTCGAGCTCCTGGACGACAAGGACAAACGCGACGACCTGCTCGCCTGGGCGGAACGGGAACTGCTCTCACTGGCACAGCCGACCGGCATGAAGGCCCTGCCGGCGGGAGGGGAGGAGTGATGGCTACGATGACCCGCGCCGGCTTCCTGAAGCGCATGGCCTTCGCGGCGCTGGCGTCCGGGCTGTTGGGGACGGAGCTGCTGGAGAAAATCGGAAAGGATGCCTGGGCCGACGACGGCGAGAGAGGGCGCTGGCTGGTCGAGCTCCAGGAGCAAGGGCCGGACGGGGTTATCGGCACAGTATTGGGGCCAGTCGAGGCCACGCTGTCTGGAGGTGGGTCGACGTTCGAGATAAGGGGAGACGAGCCCGGCAAAAGATTCATAGCCACGCTGAGTTACCACTCTCCGGATGACGTGCCGGAGTTCCTGCGGAACATAGGGGCGGGATCATGAGCGAAACCAAGCCAGCGATGACGGCGGAGGAGTGGGGGGAGTTCTTCGCCCTTCGGGAAGCGGGCAGCTCTATCATGCGGCGACTCGGAAAGGGTGGCTGGACGCCACCTGAGAACGCACACAAGCAAGCCGCCCTCTGTCTCCACAACCAGCCCTTCGGGTTCACGAGGGAGATGGCGGAAGCCGCGAGGTGGCAGCAGGGATACTGGGAGGCTCGGGCCACGGAAACACTAGACGAAGAGGAATCGTTTCGCTGCAGGGCCAGGGCCGATGCTCAAGGCCAGATCGCCGACCTCATCGAAGCGTTGCTGCCGCCGGAGGCACCATGATCGAAGGCGCTCGCATGAACCTGTATCCTGCCGGCCTTGAAGAGGCGGGCATTCCGGCGCCAGTCAACCACCACGTGAACAAAACCGTGGGCGAGTATCCGAGGTATGTGGTGTCCTGGTACTGGCGGGAGTGGGTACCGAAGCCGTGGCGCTGGTGGTACCGGCTGCTTCCGTGGCGGCCGTTCGAGTACGGCTGGGTGCGGTACGAGCTCCGGGTCGATTACTGGGACGAGGCGTGCCTGGAACAGATTCTTCAGGCCCGGCCGGTGATGTGGGTGCAGGTGGAGGAACTCGAGCGCCCGCCGGTTTACGTGAGCACGAAACCAACCCCGGCCCAGGAGGGCCGAGAGGTGACATAGCAGCCCCGTGAGGGGGACGACGGGGGACGACGAGGAGGGGGACGATGACGGTGGTGAGGCAGGTGGTGAGGTTGATGCCCGTGACGTCCGGGCGCCAGCGGCTGACGGTGGACGCGACGGTGGGCGGTGTGTCTCTGACGGTGCCGAGCGGGGCGATCGCGGCGTCGCTCAGGCTGGAGACGGCACAGATCCGGTTCACGCTGGACGGCTCGGCTCCGCAGTCCGGGTCCGGCCGGCTCATGGAGGTCGGCGAGACGCTGGACCTCGAGTCGAACGAGGAGCTCGACGCCCTCAAGGCGATCCGGACCGGAGGCACGTCGGGCGTGCTCGACGTCGAGTTCTTCCAGGAGACTTCCGGGCCGGAGGTCCAGTAGCCATGAGACACGGGCGCGTGCTGGCTCCGGACTTCGCAGGGATCAGCCTGGATGGCGGCTCCACGGCCATCACCATCCAGCTGGTCAACAATTTCCATCTCATCGACACCTTCGACACCGACCTGGCGGACCGGGGCTCGGTGAGCGACCAGGCCAACCAGCGCATCCTCATCGGCCGGACGGGGGTGTACGAGGTTTCCCTCGACATGGCCGCCTCGGCGGGTGGCGCGAACAAGGAGTACCAGACCTACGTCTACGAGGTCGCCGCGTCAGGCTCCGCCATCACCGGCGCCACCCAGGCCGATCCGGTGGTCATCACATCGGCGAGCCACGGCTTCAGCGACGGCGACGAGGTGCTGATCAACTCGGTGGCCGGGATGACCGAGCTGAACAACCGGATTTTCAAGGTCGCGGACAAAGCGGCGGACACGTTCGAACTCACCGACGACGGCGGGGCGAGCCCGGCCAACGACATCGACGGCTCGCTGTTCGCGGCCTATACCTCGGGCGGCGTGGCCTACCTGGCGACAAGGACCCGGGTCGGTGTGCGGCAGAAGTATGCCGTCGGCTCGGACGTCGAGCCTGGCGGGGACCGGTCGCTGGTGAGCCTGACGGCAGGTAACTACCTCATGGCGTTCGTGCAGGGCGTCACCGATGACACGGACCTGACGCACTACCACGCGGCGCTGGTGATGAAGTACATGGGCTGAGGCGCGGAAACGATGCAGTACGGGGCTGGGGCTGGGGTTGGGGAAGCGGTGCTCGACGTCTTTCGGTCGGTGATCGAGGGGGCGGGTGGTGAGACGATTCGAGCGCCGTTTCCCGAGTATGCCGAGCGGCCGGTCGACTTCGCCAGAGACAAACTCGGTGTTTCCTACCTGACCGACGAGCAGATCGAGATCAGCCTGTCGGTGCAAGAGAACCGCGAGACGAACGTGCGGGCCGGCGTCAGCGTGGGAAAGACGTTTGTCGGCGCCATCCTGCTGCTCTGGTGGGTCTACTGCGTCGGCGGTCGGGTCATCACCACGGCGCCCCGGGACGGCCAGGTCGTGCTCATCTGGGAGGAAGTCTACAACCTCTGGCACCGCAACCAGTGGCGTCTCGGCGGGGAGTGCCTGACCCATTCGTTCAAGCTCGGCAACCGGGTCCGAGCCTACGGCTTCGTCGCTGCTCGCTACGCCGAGGAGGGCTTCGGCGGCCGCCACGACCCGAGCCTCATGGCCATCATCGACGAGGCCAGCGGTATGGGCCAGATCGCCGAGGACGGCATCACGGCGAACCTGACCGACTACCGCAACCGGTTGCTCCGGATCGGCAACCCGCTGGCCGGCGGGGCGGTGTTCCAGAAAGCGTGCGAACGCCGCTCCATCAAGGTGCCCATCTGGACCCACCCGAACGTCTCCTGGGCCTACCATGGTTCGGGCGACCTCCAGGGCGTGATGCGCGAGGAGGTCGCGGCCAGGATCATGGATTCGGAATCGGGCGAGTTGCTCCTGCGCTCCGATTGGCCCGAAGACTATCAGAAGCTGGCCGACCGGGTGCCCGGCGGACCTTCGCCGGAAGTCATCGAAGACCGGCGCCGGGACCGACTCCGGGGCCCGGGCACCTCCTGGTGGACAGCCCGGCACAACGCCGATTTCCCCGAAGACGCTCAGAACGCTCTCGTGCCTCAGAGCTGGTTCAACGCTGCCCGGATCCGCTACGACGAGAGCCCAGGCCAGTGGGAGGGCAGGGCGAAGCAGTCCACAGCCGTGTTCGGTGTGGACGTGGGAGACGGAGGCGACCCGCATGCCATCGCCGACCGTCGGGGCCCGGTGCTCAAGGCCCTCGATCTAATCCCCACGGTAGGCGACCGCCGGGACCTGGTCCGCATCAAGGCCGAGGTCGAGCGGCGCCTGACCTCCATCCCCGGCAGTGTGGCCCAGTTCGACCGGATCGGCGTCGGCTCCGGTCCCCAACAGGAGCTCGCGGCGAAGGGCCTGGCAGCGATCCCCATCAACGTGGGCGAGACGGCCATCGATTCCGAGATGTTCGCCAACGACAAGGCCGAGCGATTCTGGGCCCTCAGGCTCGCGTTCCAGGAGGGCGCCATCGCCATCGCTCCGCTGGAGCCCGCCATCGAAGACCGGCTCAGGGAAGAGCTCTCGGCGATCCGCTACGAGCACACCACGAAGGGCCAGGTCAGGATCGAGGCGAAGAACAAGACGAAGAAGCGCCTGGGCGGCGAGAGCTACAACTGCGCTGACGCCCTGGCTCTGACGGAAGAAATCATGGAAGCCCCCGAGCCCGAAGGCTGGGACCACGTCGAAATCCACGAAGAGGGGTTCGTGCTGTGAGCCGTTGGAGAGAGAAGCAGCCGAAGACGATCTGTGCCGACTGCGAAGAGGTCGACCGGGAGTCGCTGGCGGTCCCGGCCCAGGCCTGGTGTATGGCGCGGCCCGAGGGATGGGATCCGGTTACGGGCAGGAAGCTGCGCCTGCCCAAGGTTCGCTGCATCGACCGAAATAGTGGCGACTGCCCACACTTCAAGAAACGGAAGGAACCATGAGCCTGGACCCGAAGAAGATCCACGAGAGGGAGCAGGACCTCGCCGAGTTGGCCGAGCAGGTCGGTACGCTGACCAAACTCATCGCGGACTATTTCCACGGCTTGGTCGAGCAGGGCCTCAAGCGAAGCGAGGCGCTTCAGCTGACGGGCACATGGATCACCGACACCGCCATGAGCCGTGGGTTCGGAAACAACTCTTCCGGTGAGGACTGGAAGGGGGGGGAGTCGTGAGCCCCGCCACCAAGCCGAAGAAGAAAGCCGTCTGCGCCTGCCCGAAGTGGGTCACGGGCCGCCTGGCGTTCCAGCTGGAGACCGACGCGGCGGACGAGCGGCCGTTGTTTCTGCGGGTGCTCGTGCCGTGGCCGGCCAGGACAGCGGTGAGCGAGGGCTACATCCGCCAGATGGAGGAGCGGCTGCCCGGGGCCATGGAGATTCAGAAGCCGTCGGGCAAGAAGGCCCGGGTCGTGATCCGGGTGAACAACACGTCGGAGATCAGCTACACGATCTTCGGCATCTGTCCCTGCGGCAACCTGCTGCTGGAACGGAACTAGGGGAGGACCGACGGGAGGGGGGATGGGGACGATGAGTGAGGGGAACATCAGAAAGCCCGGCCTGTTTCGGATGGTCGGCACGATGATCCGCCGGCGGTACTACGAGGAGGAGTCCCGGGAGGCCCAGGCCCGACTCGAAGTAGCGTCGCTTGAGGCCGCCGAGGGCGCTCTCGGCGAAGCTGTCCGGGCCATGCGCCCGGAGGACGAAGGGCTGGTACCGGTGCTGGGCGGCAGTCCCAGGAAGCCGGGCCCGGAGGAGAACGCGACGCTTCGTCAGCAGGCCCAGCGGGCAGCGTTTCAGGAGCCGCTCCTCAAGGGCTACCTGCGCACACTGAACCGGTTCGTCATGGGCCGGGGTGTGACGGTCACGGCCGAGATCACCAAGTCGGGCAGTAAGGACCGGGACGAGGAGCTTGAGGAGCGCGTGAACGCCTGGCTCGACGATTTCCGTGAGGTCAACCAGTGGGAGAAGCTCGAAGACGAGATCCCCAACCGGGCCTGGCGGGACGGCGAATCGTTCATCCGGCGGTTCACGCACGAGAAGGACGGGCCCCTGGTGCCGGTGTTCACCCAGCGCCAGCGTCAGCGCCTGACCCAGCTCGGCATCGAACGGGACGAATGGGGCGGCCCGTCCGTGCCCCGGGGCATGACCATGCTCCGCATGATCGATCCGGATCAGATTGACGATCCCCTCGGCATTTTCGAGGAGGGCATCGTCACGTCGGACATCGATGCTCAGCACGTGGTCGGCTACATCTGGAGGCCGGACAAGACGAAGCAGGACGCCGAGTTCATCCCCGCCGACGAGATGGAGCACCTCAAGATCGGCGTGGATTCCGACGTACTCAGGGGCCGGACCATCCTGGAGGTGCTGCTCAAGAAGAACCGGCAGTACGAGGACTGGCTCCAGGCCCGGATCCTTCTCTCCATCGCCAGGTCCAGCGTCTACCTGTTCAAGAAGATCACCGGAACCAGGGCTCAGGGTCAGAGTCTCCGCGACCAGGAGGCCAAACAGCTCGACTCCACCAACGACCAGAAGGTGCGCATGCCCAAGCCCGGGAGCTCGGTGCACCATGGCCCCGGCGTCGAGTACGAGTTCAAGGCCCCGCAACTCGCAGCCCAGGACGCCCAGCACGACGGCCGTGCGATCCTGCTGAACATGGCCGCTGGTGCCGGTCTGCCCGAGTACATGTTCACCGCCGACGCGTCGAACGCAAACTTCGCCTCGACGCTGGTGGCCGAAGGCCCCGCGTTCCGCGAGTTCCAAAGCCAGCAAGACGACCTGCAGACCACGTTTCGGCGGCTGCACTGGTGGGCCATCGAAGACGCCATGCAGGCCGGGGTCATCCAAGGCCTCACCGAGGAGCGGCTGTCAGATATCACGCTCGTCGTGCAGTACCCGCACGTCGGCGTCAGGGACCGAAAGTCTGAGGCCGAGGCCAGCGAGATCGAGAACCGCGCCCGAGTGCGGAGCCGCCGGACCTGGGCCGAAAACTCGGGCCTCGACTACGACACCGAGCGCGAGCGCATCATGATCGAAGACCAGGAGGACGTCGAGTTCACGGTGCCTTCAGCCGGCGCAGGAGCTGAGGAGGACTGATGGCCACCATCTACCCGAGGGGCGAAGGCAACTGCTACCAGGTCAACCGCTACACCTGCGGCGTTCCGGGTTGCGGCGCCCGGGAGACCGTCGAGTCGGTCATCCCCGCCGGCGAGCATGGCCTTGATGTGGATGAAGGCCCCGAGGGCTGGCGCCTGCTCCATGGGTTGTGGGTGTGTCCGAACCACGAAGTCATGATCGATGCCGACCTGAACCTGGGCAAAGGGGTTGGCATCGGCCCCATTGAGATTGCCCGTGGCGAGGACTTCTGGAGGCGAAATTCATGAGCACCATGCACGCAAAAGGAGCATCGATCACCATCGATGGAACACGCCTGGACCTCCGGAGCTCGACGATTCATGTCGATGAGGGGCCACCTCCGGTTGAGATACCCGATGGTGGCGCAATTGGTTTCTCTGCGTCATGGCAACTCGGCAACGGGTTCGTCCAACGGTTTCTGAACGCACAGAGTACATCGTTCTGCCCGTTTGAAATCTGGGGGCGTCGGTCCTTGCTGCGCCGCCTATTCTCCCGACCGTGGCGCCCGTGGCTGCCCTGGGAGCGGATTGCGGGCGTTTGGGATGTCTCCGCCATCGAGCTGGATCACTGCCGACCCCACGGAACTATCACGCTCTCGTTCTCCCCCTTCTTCGTCCGACGCACCCTTCATCGGAAGGAAGGTTTGGCACCATGAACAGCGCAGACCACGGCATCATCCCCTTCCCCGCCGACCGGGTGCCACTGGTGGGCCGGAAGAACCCGGTCATGCGGGTGAAGGTCAACGACGACGAAGTGCTAGAGGTCTTCCCTCCGAAGGCCGATGCCGAAGACGAGCAGTGGGACGCATTCGGTGCCCTGGCCGGAATCATGGTGATGGCCAAGGCCATGCAGGGCGCCGACCCCTGGGGCGACCTGGTGGCTGTGGCCGCCCGGAAGTACGTAACTCGCTTCCAGCCCATCGTCACGCCGGACTGCGGGTAGGAGACCGTCCATGCCCTACCGGCTGAACCCCGACCGCCCCGTCTGCGTACAGGTCAAGCACGGCGACCGCTGGCAGAAGGCGAAGTGCCACCCGACCCGCAGCCGGGCCCGGGCCCACCTCACGGCGCTCCGGATCAACGTGCCCGAGAGCGTGCTTGCCGAGTCCGTGTTCAGCTCGAAGACGCCGCCTCGGTCCCGGCGAAAACTCGGCCGGTCCATCAACGACCGGCTCATGGACGCCAATCTCCGGCACCGCCATGCCTTGCTCATGACCGAGAACGGCATCGCCGCGAAGGTCGCCAAGGCCTACGAGGAGGCGCTGGAGGAGATCGAGAAGCAGCTGAACCGCATCGCCTCCCGGGAGGACGCGCTGACGAACCTGGGTCGGGTGCGGAGAAACCGGCTGCTCGCGCTGCAGGCCAGGATCGGAGAGGCGCTTCAGATCGGCGACGCGGCGGCCCAGAAGGCCGTGGCCGATGGCGTGACCGAGATCGCCATGGTTGAGGCCAACTACCAAACGGCCCTCATCGCCAGGCTGGCGCCGGCGGGCATCACCCTGGACCTGGTCGGTCCCGACGAGGCCTTGCTCCGCAGAATCCTGGAAGAGCCGCTGGGCGGCGAGCACTACGCCAACCGGTTCAGGAAGAACCACCGGGGCACGCTGCGGGCGATCCGCCAGGCGCTTGCCGAGACCGTGGCTCTCGGTGAAGGCGTCGATGCGGCGGCCTACCGCTTGCGCCGTGCCGTGACCAAGCTCTCGAAAAACCGGGCCATCACGATCGTCCGTTCCGAGATCCAGAGGGTGGCGAACCGCGCCGCCCAGGAAGCTTACGTCGCCAATGCGGGGCCCACCGGCGTCGTCAAGGGCATCGCCGTGGTGGAAACGCTGGACGGCCGGACCTGCCTGGTCTGCATGGCCAAGGACGGCCAGACGTTCCCGCCCGGGGAGCGGCCGAGCTCGCTGCCGCCCTACCACGCCAACTGCCGGGGCTTCATTACTCCGGTGCTCAAGAGCTGGGAGGAGCTGGGCATCGATCGCAGAGAGCTCCCGGCCAGCACCCGGGCCAGCATGAACGGCCAAGTGCCGCAGCCCGTGACCTACCCCGATTGGTTCGCCGACCAGGATGCGGCGTTCCAGCGGGAGGTCCTGGGCGTCACTCGCTACCAGCTCTACCGGAGCGGTGACCTGAAACTCACCGACATGGTCAAGAACGGGCGGATCTTGCCGGTCTCGGCATTGCCGTCGCTCAACTGAGGGGGGGAAGCATGGACAGGAAGGGCATGTTGGCTCTCGCCGGAATCTTCGTACTCGGCTGCGTGGCGAGCTGGGCCGTCTTCGGTCTCGGCGGCGCCTGGCGCGTCGGGATCCTGAGCTACCTGAGCGGGGCGCTCACCGTGGTGGCTTTGGCGACGTGGTACACGGTGAAGCAGAAGGGGGCTGGGTGATGGCGAAGGGGGGTGCGAATGCCGAGCAGCGACCATCTTCAGTGGTGGTCCAGAACCTCGACGACGGTCAGGTGATGGTCTGTCTGCCGTCGGAGTTCAACGGCGAAGTGAAGCTGCAGTGTCAGGGGGGGGTGGTGGCCAAGGTACGGGTCGACTCCGTGTCCAGGCCTCTCGGCTACACGGAACTCACGGAGACACTCCAGGGTTAAAGTCCTTGACAACGGCCCAGGGTAGGGTTTTACCTTCGGGTCAGACATAGCAGTACCGGGCCACCGGAACGAACCGCGCCCGGCCAGCTCTCCATGACGGAGGGCAGGCCGGGCGTTTCTTTTTGCGGGCTGGGGAGGGGACATGGGAGAGGGTGCGGCGGTCGTCGAAAGACTGGACCTGCATGAAGTCGTACCGGCCGGGGAATTTCTCCACGAAGCCACCGTCGAAGGCAACATCATCCAGAACGTGAGCCTCCTCGGATCGGTGAGCAGGAACGGCCGGGTCTATACCCGCGAGGCCATGCAGGACGCCGTGCGCCTCTACAATGGCGTGCAGGTCTTCGCGGACCATCCCAGCTACAACGACCTCACGGGCACCGGCGGGCGGAAGTTCATGGACCTGGCCGGCAAAATCCTCAACACCCGTCTCTCTGGAGACCGGGTACGTGGGGACGTGCACCTCATTGCCGGCCATTCGGTCGGGGAAAACCTCAAGACCATCGCAGAACAGATGCCCGACCTGGTGGGCTTCAGCCACCGGGCCAAGGGCGAGAGCGAGACCGCCGAAGACGGTACGGTGGTAATCAAGCGCCTCACCGAAGTGAAGGCGCTGGAAATCGTCGTGGATCCGGCAACCACCGATGGGCTTTTCGAGTCCACGATCGAACAACCTGAGGAGCAGGGGGAGGAAGAGATGAAGGATCTCAAGGCCGTGACGATGGAAGAGCTGAAGGCCCAGCGGCCCGATCTCCTTGAGGGGATCACCGAGGCCGTCAGGAAGGATCTGGAGGCCCAGGCCGATCAGGACACCGAGCTCACCGAGGCCAAGGAGCGGATCACCGAGCTGGAGGCCGAGAACAAGGACCTCCAGAGCAAGCTCGACGAGGCCGAGGTGGCGATCGCCACCCGGGAGCGCCAGGACCTCATCGACGAGAAGCTGGCCGAGGCCGAACTGCCCGACGAGGCCGTGACCGACCGGTTCAAGAAGGACCTGCAGGAGGCCAAGGACGAGGCTGCCGTCGACGAGATCATCGCCGATCGCAAGGCCCTGGTCGAGAGCCTGCCCAAGAACCTCCGGTCCGGACAGCCGCGTCAGCCGGCTCGGAAGATCGACGACGTGGTCGAGGGCAAGGGGGAGGAACCCAAGCCGGTCACCGACGACGTGGTCGGCGACGCCATGCAGAAGGCATTCAGCTAGGCCAGGACCGGCCGGTCCAGGCTGTCAGGAGTCCAGTACGGCGTGCGCCCCTCGGGTGGCCACGTCGGAACCACGGACAGACGACCCGAAGGGAGAGTGAGGGGAGAGGATGAGCGACCGACAGCTGTATCGGAAGACGGGCAACACCTTCAGAGGGCCCGTCGACAGTGCCCAGACCATCGAGCTGGGCGACATGGTGTTCCTGAACACCGACGACATCCGGTCCATGGCGCAGTTCACCTACGGCGCCAGCCTGGCGATCACCCAGGTCAACGCGGCCGCCAAGTTCCTGGGCGTCGCCATGAACGCCTCGGAATCGGGCGAGGTCAGGGACATCACGATTCGTGGGACCGGCGTGTTCGAGTTCGACTGCGCGGCCGCCACGTTCGAGATCGGCGACCTGGTGGCGCTGGACGACAACGCCGGCGGCACGGCGCTCTTGCCGCAGCAGGTCATCGCCTGCGGCGAGAACGGGCACGGCGCCATCGGACGCGTGGCCAAGCGGTACAGTGCGAACACCACGCGGGTCGAGGTCGAGCTGCTCAAGCACCGGCCCGAGCCGTACCCGGTGATCATCCCGATCTACGAGGGACTCATCACCGCCGGTGCCGACTTCGTCACCGACTGGACGGCCCAGTACCCGTTCAAGCTGGTGGCAATCCACACGTTCGTCACCGTGCTCACCGCTGGCGCCCTGACGCTGAGCGTCCACAAGGGAGCCACGGCGCTGGACGACACCGTGACCATCGCGGACGGGAGCGCCGTCGGCGTCACGGGCCGCACGGCCATGGACGACGCCACCGGCGACGACCTGTTCCTGGCCGGCGACACGCTGAGCCTCGTGGGAGACGGGACGCCGACGGCCGGGCAAGCCCTGATCGCCATCGAGATCAAGCCGATGAACATGCAGGTGGCTTAACGGTCGCCTGACCGTGTCCTCGGCTGCAGGGAGATAGTCGAAGACCAGGGTTCGGGGGTCGGGAACGACCCGGCCCCCGGGCCCGACGAGGGGAGAACCTGGGGAGGGGAGGAAGACGATGCTTCGCAGATCGGAGATCCGCAGCCTGGTCGAGGCGCATGGCGTGCAGGGGTACCTGGAGATCCAGGCCCGCATGCTTGGCCTGTCCAAGGATGGGCGGATGAACAGAGACGAAAACGGGACGCCCATCCTGGAGAGCCACGTCCAGCTGGACAACGGCCGCAAGCTCCCCAGGAAGCGCCCGGAAGACTTCTCGATCAAGGCGCTGTGGGAGGCGCTGGTCGGGCCTGTCGAGGAAACGCTCGCCTACAGCCAGCAGCAGTTCGGCTACGTCGAGCATCCCATGGAGTTCCGGGAATCGGAGGGCGGCGGGGTGTCCACCGGCGCGTTCCCGAGCGCGGTGGGCCAGCTCATCGCCACCCGGGTGATCGAGGGCTACTCGGGCGCCAGCGGCGTGGGCAACGAGCTGGTGACCGTCATGCCGTCCACCCTGCGGGGTGAGAGGGTCGTCGGGTTCACCAGCCTCCAGGGTCCGAAGGAAGTGGCCGAGGGCGAGGAGTACGAGGACTCGACGTTCCGTGAGAAGTACGTCACCACGATCGAGACCAAGCGGGGCCGCCTGCTCAGCATCACCGAGGAGGCTGTGCACCACGACCAGACGGGCCAGATCCTGCGCCGGGCCGCCATGCTCGGGCAGAAGGCCGCCGACGACCGTGAGCGGCGCATCATCCGGGGCGTGGCGGACGTGAAGTCCACGGAGCGCGTCTACCGGCCCAGCGGAACCGGTGAGCAGCTCTACGCCTCGGGCAACACGAACTACATCTCCACGGCGACGCCGCTGGTGGACTGGACCGACATCCAGGAGGTCTTCACCTGGCACGCCGGCAACGTGACCGACGACAGGGAGACCGACGACGAGCTCGGCGCCCAGCCCATCGTCTGGAAGCCTACCCACCTGCTCAGCTCGGTCGAGCTCACGGGTGTGGCCGCTCGGATCTTTGCCGCGACGATCACCACGTCGGGCAACGTGGAGGCCCCGGCCGCCGCGGTGCTGAACGCCCTGAACGCCGGCGGGATCAAGCCGGTGGCCAGCCCCTACCTGGACGCTGCCGCCGGCAACGCGGCCGACGACCAGTACGACGATGCCAGCGACTGGTTCATCGGGGATTTCCCGAACCAGTTCGTCTACAAGGAGAACTGGCCGCTCCAGACGTTCCGGGCGCCCATGACCTCGGACTCTCAGTTCCGCAGGGACATCCTCGCCGAGTTCAAGATCCGCGAGTACGGCGACCTGAACTGCGTCGAGGAGAAGCTGGTCGTGAAGGTCAACGCCGCCTAACGGCAGCGCACTGACCTGACCCACCACCAACAGGATCCGGTGGGGGGGGGTGGGGTGGACGGGACCGGGGTCCGGCCCGCACGGGCCGGCCCCGGCGGATCCATCGAACGAAGGAGAGGAGCGAGCGGTACCCATGGAGACCAATCCGCACGTCGAGATCCGCTACCTGGACGACAACCGCATCGTCTACGGCCAGGCCGAATGGCTGAGCCAATACGTCGATGCCGGGGAGGCGCTACCCACCGAGAAGTACGCCGCCGTCTACCACGCCTGGGCCCGGGCCCGGGGCAAGGTGGTCCCGGAGGTTCCCTCCGAGCCCGAAGAGGACGTCGAGGAGCCGAAGGCGCAGCACGAGTCCGCAGGGGACGAGGGCAACGATGAGTCGGCCCAGGAGAAGGAAACGGAGTCAGCCGGGCAGGAGAAGGAAGCTGCCGAGAAGGAGGAGGGGCAGCCGGAGCCCGAGGAGGAGACCCAGGACATCGGCGTCCCTCTCGGCTACGAGGTCCGGCAGTACGGCAAGTGGTACGTCGTCTACGATCCGGACGACGGGAAGGTCGGCAAGGGGCAGGACACCTACGCCGATGCGGTGAAGCTCGCCCGGGACCACGCGGGCCTGTAGGGGGCCGCTGAGCCATGGCGCTCACCTTCGATGTGACGACGAGTCGGGGCAAGGTCAGGCTGCTGATCCACGACACCGACACGGCGACGGCGGCGAACCAACTGTTCACCGACGCCGAGATCGACGCGTTCCTGTCGCTGGAGAACCAGGAGGTCTACGCGGCGGCGGCGGCGGCCTGTGAGAGCATCGCCTCCTCGGCGGCCCGAAGCGCCATCCGGGTCCGCGCCGAGCGCATCTTCGACATCGACCGGCGGGACGTGCCCGGCCACTTCATGAAGCTCGCCAAGACGTTCCGGGCCCGGGCTGTGGAGGGTGAGCCGTGGGAGATCAACGACTCGGTGGACTACCACATCGACCGCTACGGGCGCGACCTCGGCGAATCCTGGGGTGAGGAGGTTTAGTTATGGCCAACGCTCCGCGCTCCGATGTCCTGAGTGGCTTCGAGAAGGAGCAGGTCCTGGCCACCGTCCGGGACGTGCTGGACGACACCGACGTGCAGGTCGAGATCACGCTGAAGAGCCTGACGTCGCAGAGCGTCGACCTGGAGACCGGGGCGGTCACCCGTACCTCGGATGCCGATACGGTCAACGCGCTTCGGCGTGTGGTCATGGCGCCCGAGGTCACGGCGAACGGAACGCAGCTCGAGCCCGAAGACCGGGTGTACCTCATCGACCAGGCCGACCTGACGAACACTCAGCTCCAGACCGTGGACCGGATCGTCGAAGGCACGCTGGTGCTCGGCGTCATCGATTTCGCCGCCGACCCATTCGACATGGTCTGGCAGATCGTTGCGAGGGCTGTGTGATGCTGCTCTACCGCTGCCCCATCGACCGGAAAGAGTTGTTCAGGGCCGAGGGGCCCGTGGGCGTGCGGATCTCGATTCCGTGCAAGCAGTGCAAGGCGGACGGACGGTCGCCTTACGTGACGCCCGTGGTCGATGATGGCCCGGTGTTTCAGCGGACCTGCCGGTGCACGAGCTGCAAGCGGACGCAGGTCATCGACTGTCCCGTGGACGACTCCATGGTCTGCATGGTCTGCGGCACCCGGACGCTGGTAGTCGTCGAAGAGGTTCGGCCCAGGCCCGAGCACGAGAAGGGCCGAGAGACGGTGGCCATGAAACAAAGGCAGGCGCCGATGTCGGGATGAGGTGTGCCGAGTTGGAGCAGAAGGACGAGAGCCCATAGAGGCCCGACGAGAGGCCCGAGGCTGAAGAGAGCTTCGGGCCGTTGTTGTAGCGACGAGAAAGGAACGGGGTGAGACAGCGTGGCGAGAAACGAGGACGGCTTCACCATCGACCTGGAGACGGAAGGCTTCCGGGACTGGACGGAGTCCGTCATCAAGGAGCTTCGGGCCGAGCATGCCCGGCTGTTTCTCAGGAAGACCGCGCTGGAGTTCCTGAAGCGAGTCATCGACCGGACGCCGGTGGACAAGGGCCGGGCCCGGGCCGGGTGGCAGAGCTTCCTCATCGACCAGGGCGCGGCCTCGCCGATCACAGGCCCGGACGTGGACCCAGCCGCCGTGGCCGAGGGCCGGTCGCTGTCCAGCTACCAGGAGGGCGGCGGACTGTTCAGCACGGATCACTTCATCGAGATCATCAACGGCGTCAGCTACATGATCTACCTGGAGTACGGCTCCAGCGACCAGGCACCGGCGGGCATGGTCCGCGTCACGTTCCGCGAAATCCAGCTCGGCCAGGTCATGAGCAAAGCCATGAGCGAGCGGCTCCAGAAGCTCTACACCCAGGTCAACCGGCGGATGCGCTCGCAACGGCTTTCGTCGCGTGGTCGTGGCTTCGGGGCGCTGTCCGCTGTGGGCTCGGCGGGATGAGGGGGTGAGCCGTGGCCAGGGAGACCGAGAACGTCCAGATCAGCGTGCTGAAGCACTTCAACACCCAGCTCGCCGGCACGTCTTCGATCCACTGGCCGGGCATGGACTTCGATTCGAAGGCGGTGACCGAGTGGCTCCGGCCCAGGCTGTTCGGGCCGACGCCTCAGCCGTCGAGGAAAAGCGAGCGGAGGGAAAGCTGGATCCTGGACACGGGCTGCTTCGCCAAGACCGGCGAGACGTCCGCCGGGGTCCAGAAGGAAAACATTCACCGCACGAGAGAGCTGGCCGACGCGGTGATCGGGGCTTTTGGCCAGCAGGACATCAACCTCCAGGACTGGGGCGCAGGCGGCGATCCGGTCATTGGAATCATGCGGTTCGAGGAAGCGGAAGTGACCGCTGTGCCCGAGCCGCTGGAGAAGAGCGACCTACAGCAACTGACGGTGCGAGTACCGTTTACGGTGATCCTCTAGGGGGCCTAGGGGGCGGACGAGGGGAGGAAGAGGACGATGCCTGTCAAGAATCTGAGGGATGGGACGATCAAGATCGCGGACTCGGGCGGCACGGGCGGTTCGGACGTGATCACAGTGGCCGTGGAGGAAGGTGATCTCCAGTGGACCGAGTCGAGTCCGGTGGACATGATCAGCGACCGCGGCACCCTGGACCATGCACGCCAGGGCAACGATGTGCCGGTGGAGGGCTCGTTCTCGATCCTCTACCAGGACCACCTGGACCCGAACAGCGCCACGATCACGCCCTACGAGGCGGTGACGCAGCAGGGCGCGGCGGCGGGCTGGAGCTCCGACGCCTCGAACGGCGGTGACGCCTACGCGGTGATCCTGGAGTTCACCATGAGCGATCCCTCCGGCGGCTCCGACGAGGTGGTCACGTTCACCGAGGCCTACGTCGAGGTTGTCGAGTTCCAGGAGAGCTCTCCGTCGAACAAGATGGCGTTCAACTTCCGGGCTCTCATCACGCGGCCGAGCTACAGCTAACCCTGCCCCTGACCCCGGGCCGGGGGGAGAGGAGGCTGTAGGCCATGCCGGTCAAGAATCTGAGAGATGGCACCATCAAGGTGCAGGTCGACAACGACGGCGGCGGCAACGCTGGCGAGGTCGAAGTCACGCTGGAAGAAGGCGACCTCCAGTGGACCGAGTCCCGGCCCGTGCAGATGCACATGGACCGGGGCACCCTGGACCACGCCCGCAGGAACGTCCAGGACCAGCTCGTCGAGCTGTCGTTCAGCGTCATGTACACCGACCACCTGGACCCCAACTCGGCGAGCCCCACGCTCTACGAGGCCCTGACCCAGCAAGGCGCTGCGGCCTCGTGGGTATCGCAGAACTTCGATTCGGACGACTACGCCGTGAATCTGGAGTTCACGGTATCGGACCCGGCGGGCGGCTCGGACGAAGAGATCAACTTCGACCGGTTCAACATCACCTCCATCGAGTTCAGCGAAGGCGACCCCTACAACAAGCTCCAGATCACCGGCACGGCCCCGCTGTATTGGGTCGACTTCTGGTGGAAAGCGGGCATGGGCCTGAACCCGCTCATCGGCGAACGGGGCGTCTTCAGCCGGGCCTCGACGGCGACGTTCGTCGATGACGATGGATACCTTGCCTATGCCCGATCGGGTGAACCCAGGACACGCCATCATCCGAGCATGACCGGCGCGGCGGGGTTGCTCGAAGCTCAACGCACGAACCTGCTCACCTACTCCGAAGAGTTCGACAACGCGGCGTGGGCGACGAACAATGTCTCGGTGACGGCGGATCAGAAAGACGCGTTCGACGGATACACGACCGCCGACCAACTGACCGACGACGGCACGAACGACTACCACTATATCTCGGACGGGGTGACGGGCACGGCAAACGCGAATTACGCCATGTCCTGCCATTTCAAGGACGGCGATGCGGGCTTTGGGTACGTGATCGTCAGCCAGAACGGGACGTTCGCAAACCGGGCCATCGCTTACGTCGATCTGTCCGACGGGACGGTGACGAGCTACGACAACGGCACGGCGTCCGTCGTTCGCGCCTATGTCGAGACGGTGGCGGAAGGCTACCGGCTGATTCTCGTCGCTTCGGTGGGCAACTCCGCGACGTCCATCGACTGCCACATCGGCGTCAGTGAAGGCGGCGGAAGTCTTGCGACGGGGTCGTATGTTGGTTCCGGCAAGTACATCTATGCCTGGGGCGCTCAGTTTGAGGACGACGTAGGCTTCGCTTCATCCTACATCCCGACGTCCGTCTACAACCTCGATCCTGACGGCTATCTCGATCTTCCCGGTACGGCGGCGAACTACGCTTCAACGCCTGACGCGGCGGCCCTGGACATCACCGGGGATATCGACATTCGGGCCAGGATCGCGGCGGATGATTACACGCCAGGAAGCGCGGAGACCCTGTTAGCAAAATGGGACACGGCGGGAGACGAGCGGTCCTATCTTTTGCGAATTACGACTTCCGGGGAACTGATTTTGAGTTGGTCTACCGATGGCACGGCGGGGAATGTTGTGAACGAAACGTCATCGGTCGCCTTGACAACGACCAACGGCGAAATCACTTGGGTTCGGGCGACGCTCGATGTCTCGACTGGGAACGTCAATCTCTACACGTCCGACGACGGCGAGAACTGGACCGCTCTCGGAGCGGTTCAGAGTTCCGGCGCGACATCGGTGTATTCGGGTTCCGCTGTTTTAGCGGTCGGGGCCTATTCTAACGGGACAACGTCTCCGTTCTCTGGCAAAATCTACCGCGCCCAAGTCTACGACGGGATTGGTGGAACACTGGCGTTCGACGCCGACTTTCAGGACACGGACCAGCACGGCGCAACGCGTAAGACACTCACCGAGAAGTCGAGCAACGGCGCGACCGTCACGATCTATTCGACGTCTTCGACAGCGACCAGGGTCGCGGACAACCTGTACTTCCCGCTTCCGGCGGCAATCGCTACGCCGAAGGAGCAGACGTGGCTCGCACGATTCCGCGAGGCGGGGAGCATCATCGACGCGACGGGCGGTCGAATTGCTCAGATCGGCGGACCATCGGCGGGAAGTGATCCGCGCTGTTGTTTGGCCGATACGGGCGCAGGCTTGTATTCGTTTGGCCACGACAATGGCACATCAAACGTAATCGCCGCACTTGCAGCGGCTCCGTCGATTCAGGACGAAGTCGAATTGCGCGCCAATTTGGGGAGCGATGGCGCGGTATTGGTTGGGCAAAGTATAGGCCAGGCGGCGGAAACGAGCGAGGACGACGCAACGGCGAACGCTTTGTCGGGAGCATGGTCCGCCGAAAAGATATGGATAAATAGTTCCGCCGGGGGTGCGTCTCAAGTCGGGTTTTTGCACATCCGCGAAATGATCGTCGCCCGTCGGACCCGCACTCTCGAAGAACTTCGGAAGGTAGGTTAGACCATGCGAACGAAAAGCCATTACCGGCGGATTTCGAAGACGGCGCTGAGTCAGTTCCGGACCAAGGTCAAGGACCCGGAGGCAACGGCGAAGCCCAGCGAGGAAGCCGCACTCGGCACGATCGGCGCGGTCGTGGTCGGCACGGAACTCGGAGGCTACCGCATTCTGGAAGTCGTCGGCTCCGACCGGGACGGACTGCCCGGCGAGCTTTGCGCCGAGACGTTTCAGCGACTCACCGGAGCCGCCAGATCGGCGGTCCGCCGGGCGAAGGTCCGCGAACTGGTCGAAGATCCCGAGACGGGCGAGACGGTCGCGGTCCTGAAATGGCTGCCCGAAAACGCCGTCGACGAAGCGCGGTTCGGCAAGGTGCCGGACCCGGAAAAGGACGAGGTCGTCGCCAAGTCCCTGGAGGACCAGGAGGCCGTCGTCGAGGTGGGGCACAACCCTCACCGATTCATCTGATGACGAAGCAGGACGTGACAACCGGAGGCCCGACAGAGGCCCAGGCCAAAGGGAATAGGAGCCCATGCGCCTGAAGAACCACGAAGTACAGAGCATCCGCGAGACCGGGCAGTTCGTGCTCCGGGACGACGAGGAGCACGGCACGATCGTGCTGGAGATCCAGGCGCTGCCGCCGGACTTCGACGAGGAGACCGAGGAGCAGTTGCCCACGCCGCAGCCGAAGCGGCTGGGTCCTGAGCGGGACAAGAAGGGCCGGGTCGTGCTCGGCACTGACGGCAAACCGGTGATTCGCTACGACGAGTCGGACTCGGCCTACCGGGAGTCCAGGCGCGAGCACACGAAGCTCCAGGCGGTCAAGATTGTGCTCGACGGCGTCCGGCCCGGCCAGATGGAGTTCAGTACCGCCAAGCCCGAAGGCGGCGACTGGCCGGCCTTTTACCGCGACGCCCTCCTGGAGATGAAGGCGTTCGGGTTCAGTCTCGGAGACATACTGGATCTGGTGAAGGCCATCACGAACCTCTCGAACATCGGTGAGGAGGAGGTGAAGCGAGCCGAAGAGGTTTTTTTCGAGGCGGCGAGCTGACGCTCCGCTACCTCGCGGAGGAAATCTGCGTCGAGCGCGGATGGGACTACCGCGAGGACTGGTGCCGGAAGACCAAGGCGGAGCGAGCCCAGCTCCTGGCGTTTTACCGGGTGAAGGGCGCGGTGAGGAGCTACCTGGCCAACGAGGAGCTGCTCAAGAAGATCGAGGTCGATCAGGAAGACTGGTTGGCGATGAGTGATGACGTGAGGGAGTTCAAGCTGGAAACGGCGAAAACGCTGAACTCTTGACGGGTGTGGGTTGGGACGTGAGGAGGGTGTGGGGCGGTGGCCAACACAACGATCTCCCAGGGGCTGATCGCCCGACTCGGGGCGAACCTCAACGCATATGAGCGAGGCCTCCGCTCGGCGGTCCGTAAGGCCCAGGCCGCAGGGCGGGATCTGCAGGGCGCGTTCCGGGGCGCCAGCCGGCGGATGCGGTCCCTCGGCAAGTTCGCCGGGGTGGTGGCCCTGGCCATCGGCGGCATCAGTGTCGCCGCCGTCAAGATGGCCTCGGACTTCGAGACAGCCATGGCCGAGGTCTCGACGCTCCTGGACGACAGCCTCCAGGGGGTGGGCCAACTCACCTCCGCCGTCGAACGCCTGAGTCTCCAGTACGGCGTCAAGCTCACCGAACAGGCCCGGGGTCTCTACCAGACGATCAGTGCCGGAGCCACAGAGGCCGCGTCCGCCACCCAGATCCTGGAGGTCGCCAACCGGGCAGCCGTGGCGGGCATCACCGATGTGGCCACGTCGGTGGAAGCCATCATGCGGGTGGTCAACGCCTACAGCCTGGAGGCCGACGAGGCCATGCGGGTGAGCGACGGCCTCTTCACCGTCGTCAAGAAGGGCGTGACCACGTTCGGCGAGCTGGCGCCGAAGATCGGGCAGGTCGCGGGTACCGCTGCCACGGCAGGCGTCCAGATGGAGGAGCTGTTCGCCATCATCGCTACGGCGACCAAGGCGCTCCCCATGGAGCAGGTCATCAGCGGCACGAACCAGCTCTTCCTCTCGTTCATCAATCGGGCCGCCGACGCGGAAAAGGTCGCCAAAGAGCTGAACGTCCAGTTCGACGCCAGCGCCCTGGCGGCCAAAGGTGTACACGGCGTGCTCGGCGAGGTCATCGGTGCCCTGGGCGTCGGCGTCGATGAGCTCCAGCGGATCGTCGGTGCCGGAGCCAGTACCGAGGCGACCATGGGCCGCCTGGCCAACCGGACCGGACTGGCGGCGGAAGCCATCCAGGCGCTGTTCCCCAGCGTCGAGGCGCTTCGGGTCGCGCTGGCCCTGGTCAAGAACGACGGCGCCGACTTCACCAGCCAGCTCCAGGCCCAGGCCGAGGCCAGCGGAGCCACGGACACGGCCTACCGGAAGATGGCCGCCACGTTCGGGTTCCTGGCCAAGCAGGTGAAGCAGGAGGTCGCGGCGGCGTTCGTGGCGCTCGGCAACGTGCTCCAGCCGGTGGCCCGGGACGCAGCGTCGGCGGTGGGTACGCTGGCCCGGAAGGTCAGGGAGTGGGTCCAGGCCAACCAGGACCTGCTCCAACAGAACGTGACCCGGGTCTTCGAAGCGGTGATCCGTGGCGTCGGCACGGCGGTGGAGAAGATCGTCACCGTGGTGGAGTTCTTCAAGAACAACCCCATCGCCGGCGAGTTCGGCATCGTCGGCCTCGTGTTCCTCGGGCCCGCCGGAGCGGCGGCGTTCACGATGGTGGGCGCGGTTATCGACACCATCATGGGCAAGATCGTCGGCGCCACCGATGTGGCCGGACGGCTCCAGCAGAACATCGACGAAGCCGCCAGCAGGATGCAGGCGCTCCAGACCGAGAAGGCCATGGGCAACCTGTCCAAGGAGCGCGTGGAGGAGGTCAACCAGGAGCTCGTGCATCTGTCCGGCGTCATCGAAATGAATCAACGCACGCTGGACTCTCTCGGGAACGAAGGAAAGTCTGCCTTCGACCAGATTGCCGAAGCCATCCGCAACGCCGCCCAGGCGATGCAGAACTTCAGCCTCGGAAACTTCGAGTCGGGGTTCGGTGGCGGCGGCGGTGGTGACGAGTCTCCGACCGCACGCATGGCCCGGGACGTGGAGAGCATGCGGTTCAACTTTGAGCCGATTCCGTTCCTGGTCGGTGAGGTCTCGGCGAACCTCGATACAGCGGCAGGGCGAGCGGCCCGCCTCCGGGCAGAGCTAGAGTACGACATGGCCTCTGCCGTAGAAGATCTCGCTTTCAGTATTAGCGGCAGCGTCGGCAACGCCCTAACCGACATGCTCACGGGCGTCAGGGATGTTGGGGACGCCGTAGCCAACCTGGCACGGGCCATCCTGCGAGACGTTGTCGGGGCGCTGATTCGAGCCACGGTTCAGGCCACGATCCTGCGGTCCATCATGAGCGCGTTCGGGCTACCCATTCCTGTCCCCATCCCCACCGGCGCCTCCGGAGGGATCATTCCTGGACGACCCCACCAGCCGTTTCCGATGGTGGCCCACGGGGGAGAGGTGGTCCTCAACCGTGGCGCCGTAGCGGCGCTGGGCGGGCCCTCCAGTGCGAACCGTCTCAACCAGCCGGGCGGCCTCAGCTTCCCCAAGCATGCCATGGCGGCACTCGCCAACGCGACTCAGGCGGCTAGGGCGCCTGAGGAAGTGCGGCTCTCGAAGGACGCCGTAGCGGCGCTCGCGGGCATCGGCCAGCCTGCTCCGGTCGCAAGAGCCTCAAGGCTAGGCCCAGCCGAATCGCCGTCCATGCCCAGCTCGTTCAGCCTGGTCCTGCCCGATCCTGACCAGCTGCCCAACCCCATCGACTACGGTGTGATCGCATCAAAGCCCGCGATCATCCGCCTGTTCACCGAAATGTTCCGCCAGGCCCGGCTTGTCGGGGCAGTGCGGTAGGGGAGGAGCTGAGACGTGAGCGCCAGCCGGTTTCAGTGGACGGACGGAGGGGCTCAGAGCTTCGTCACAGATCTCCACGCCCAGAACCAGGTGCCGGAGAAGGTTTACTCGACCTACGGCAACCGGAGCCTGGACAAGAGCGCCATCGAGGTGGTCACGGTCGGTAGCGGCGTCCGGGAAATGACCGTCACCATCATGGCCGAGCGAAACGTCAGCTCCCTACGGGCCTTCCAGGCTGCGGCGAAGAGAGGCCTGTCGTTCACGTACACGCCGGACAATGTGGGCGCTCCCGGCACCACCTACACGGTGACTGCCGTGCCCGGGTCGGTGGGCAAGATCGGCATCGACCCCAGGGGCCGCCAAGACATGTTCACGCTGACGCTCACCCTGGCCCGCCTCGACGGCGGCGTCTTCCCGCCGGACGTGTAGCGCCATGAGTGAGATCACCCGCGCCTACCAGCTCCGGATCTACGATACCGCGGGCTCGTCCGTCGAGACGACGTTCGACTCCACCGACATCGAAGGACTCCCGTCCTTCGGCTGGACCACGCCCAGGCCGCTGGAAGGCCGCATCGAGAACGTGCCCAGCGTCGTCACCGTGGCGGACATCGGCGAGCAGGTCACGGCCATCCTGTCGGGAGCGGACGGCAGGGCGGACCTCATCGGGCGCCTGGCCGACATCCGGATCAACGAGAGCGGGGCGGGCTACGCCGTCGTGCATGCCGGGCGCATTACCGAGATCCGGTTGAATGAAGAGGTGGCCGGCTTCAACTTCCACATTGCCGACGAGCGGTGGCTGGAGAAGGGCGCCACGGTCCTCACCTCCGGATCCACCACGCAGATCCTGCCCTCGGGTACGGTCAGCGCCTTCAAGGACTTTGGCGCCGCTCCGACGATGCGGCTCCAGGTCGTTCGGGTACCAAGCGCGGACCGGCTGGTCCTCTCCCCTGTCGATTCAGTGATCGTCTCCCGGTCCGTCGTCGAGTGGTTGGAAAACGACCTGACGTTTGAAATTTCCTGGATCACCGGCAACACGCCTTTCGGGTATACCAAGCTCCGGGCCAGCGCCGGCGACCGGGACATCCTGAGCTTCACGCGGGAGACCCTTGGCCCGGTGCTGGGCAACCTCCAGGAGCAGTCTCAGGACGGCGAGCCCCGGGAGCTCCAGTACATCTACGTGAAATGGACCAGCCACGGGTATTCGGTCGGCAACGAGATCTCCGGCTGCTACATCTACGCTCCGAACGCACCGCCCTCGGAATGGACACCCATCCATGTCGGGGGCGAGAGCGGGGTCGATTTCTTCAGCTGGGTCAAGGACCAGTACGACACGCTGGGCATCAACTACGAGAACCCCGGGGCGTTCAGCACCTACAACGCGAGCACGAACCCCAACGGACTCCTTTCCCACCCGAGGATCCCGAAGATCCACATCCGGGCCACCGAGCCGGTGAATTTGGGGGAGATGGTCGAGAAGGGGTGCAAAATGCTGGCCATCGTGCCCTTTGTGAACTCCGCTGGCGAGGTCGCGCCCCGGTTCGTCACGAACCTCCAGGACGTCAATCCCGCGACGTTCACCGAGATCACGGCGTCCATCGCCACCGATCCTCATCCCACATGGAGCCAGACGTCGGGCGAGATCGTCACGGTCATCCAGTCCCGCTACACCAACATGATTCCGGCGGATGATGAGCAAGTCCGGACCGGCAACGATGTACCGGTGGACCGGATCGTTGCAGAGGAGCATCCGCTGGTTGAGTGGGAGCACGACCGAGTCAGCCAGCTCGGGCGGCACGAGCTGGAGCTCGACATGACACTCATCACGGACGGGATGGCAGCCTACCGGCTCCTCTTTCAGCAGGGCCGGGAGATCTTCGACCGGTTCGGCGACGGCCCGATTACGGGCAGCGTCCGGGCCATGAGCGGAGCGAAAACCGTGGAGCCCGGCGATTACGTGAAGCTCACACTCTCCAGCTTCCCGAATGTCGGCATCCAGGCCCGGGGCGGGACGCGCATCGTCCAGATCATGAGCCGGGAGGTGGAGAGCGGCTACACGTTCACCTACCTGGATGCGGGCCCCAACAGCGTGGCCCTGTCCGCGCCCGGATGCGCCATCGCCAAGAACGGCACGGACGGGAAGCACGCCGTGGACGTGACAATCTCCTCCCTCACGGCGGGTTCCGCCTACGAGATTCAGCTCAAGGTGGGTGCGGGTGGAGACTGGACCACCTACGGGGTCGGGACCGCCAATGAGACCGTCACGTTCGGCAACCTGCCGTCCGGGACCACCATCTACGCCCGGGCGCTAGAGACCGCGCCAGGCAGGATCAAGAGCGCCTACAGCTCCGCCGTCAACGTCACGCTGGACAGCCTTACCGCCCCCTCTGTCGCTACGGTCGACCAGATCGCCGGAGACCGGGCCCGGGGCAAGTGGACGAACGGTGAGACGGACTACGACATCGAGGTGCTTTTGGACGGCACAAGGCTGGCCATCCTTGAGGCGGGCTCCACCCGGTACTACCTCACGGGCCTGACGCCCTCCACGACGTACAACAGCCCGGGGTTTCAGGTCCGCCACATCGACCGGTTCGGCGGGGTGAGTGCCGCGTCGACGGACACGTTCTCCACCACGGGCACGGCCACAACGCTGACCCAGCCGTTCGCCACCAGGGTCCTGGTGGGAGGTGATGCGGCATGAGCTGGTTCAAGGCCATCACCAACACTGTGCGGACCGGCATCGTCGTGGCGCTCTATCCCTACGACGAGACCTGGACGATCGAAATTCAGCGGGCGCCGGAAAGCGGCGGCGAAGTGGATTCGGCCAACGCCGTCACCATCGGCTTCGCCGGACCCGGGCAGTCAAGGTTTCTGGACCTGCTTCCCCTCGACGGCGCGAATCGCTACTACCGCTCGCGGCATGTGGCTGAGAATGCCACGGCGTCGGGATGGACGAACTGGTCCAAGCCCAGAACGCCCACCACGGTCCCCGATCCCCTTCCGCCGGTACCGAGTCTTCAGCCGAAGATCGATGTGGTGGCCACCGTCAGCGCCACCAGCCTGAGCCTGGTTGCAACCGCGACCCTCGGGGAGCTGGAATATGGCAACGTCGAGTTTCAGGACCCCGAGCGTTCGTTTGCTTCTGCGGGCTCCATCACCGCGACGGACACGACCCTGACCATTTCCGGCGGCGACCTCACCGACGAAGACGTGGGGAAATATGTTTCCGTGGCCGATGCGGGACCCTCCGGCGGGCTCCTTAAAAGCCGGATCGCGTCCGTCACGTCAGCGACCGAGTGCGAGCTGGCAGACGCCGCGACGGGCACAGTGGCCAGCAAGACGGTGGTGGTCGGCGGCGGCTGGTATTCCGACTTCGATTACGACGGGACCGACGAAACCCAGGAGACCAACACTCGGAACCGGCCCGAGTCGGATGCCGACGCCTCCTGGATCATGTTCCGGGCGACCGTGGACAACGAGGCGTCCAGTCCCCAGCAAGTGGATCTGCCCATCCAGATCGCGCCGGCATTGCTCAGGGTGGACTGCACCGTTCATGACGACGGATCGGACAACGATTACTCCACCTCCTGGCACGTGAACGCCACGGTCACGGATTCGATGTTCATCGAATTCACCTGTTATGAGAACGATGCCGTGGCTACGACCGCCACAGAGAATGATCCGCTGACGAACAGTTCGAAGACCATTACCGACGTGGGGGCTGGCGACGGCGGGTCGGATACGCATTACGTCCGGTTCGTCCTGAAGGATGCGTCGGGCAACACGCTGGACACCAAGGAAAGCCGGAGATTCGCGAGCACGACATGATCACCTCAGCCATGGCGGAGACGGGCCGATGAACTGGACGGACATCATGAGTGCGGGGGGTGCCGTGGCGATCCCTTTCAGCCTCGGTATCTGGGCCCTGATCGAGTGGCGAGGCCGGAGAGTGTGGGCTCCGAAGAAGCTCGAGGAGGATCACGCGGAGACCGCCAGGCTCGCCAACGCGAACGAGGACCGTCTCGCTCTCCTGGAGCAAGCTCAGGTCCACCAAGCGGAGATGCTCGAGGCCTCGGTTGTGAAGCCCCTGGAGAAGATCTCCGGGCAGATGGACAAAGTCGTGGAAACCCAGGAGACGCATGGCCGGGAGATTGTGGCCCTGAGCGGAGGCCAGACTTCCCTTGGCCGATCTCTGGACGACCTTCGTGGGCGAATGGACCGGGAGATGCCGTAGCCATGAACGACTACCAAGACGATCGGCCGAGAGGTTTCCTCCAGGACGAGCAGGGCTCCTGGTCTACCGCCCGGGTTCTTCTGGTGGTGGAGCTCGTCTACCTCTGGGTGCTGGCCCTTCTGGCCACGTTCCTCCCCGGGACGGAGGTCCCTGGCGAGGTCTGGGCCCTCCACGGCTCGCTGGTGATCGCCCTGATCGCCTGGGCCGGGGGCCCGAGGGCCATGCAGTATCTGGGGCCGCAGGTTGCCGGCGTGGCTCAGGGGATCGCCGGTGCTGTCAGGGAGCGGCTCCGGGGCACGGACCGGTTCCAGAAGGATGACGAACGGGGGTAGCGTGATCGCCCAGCTGCAGTGGGTTCCCTCCCTGGTGAGGGAGATCCCGAACGGGCACTACAACTCGAAGCTCCGTGACGAGCGCCTCGGGGTCATGCTGCACTACGATGGGAGTGTTTCGGACCGCGGCGCCGTCTCGTGGTTCGAGCACCCCGACTGCCGGGTCTCCTATCAGCTGCTGGTCCTGGATGACGGCTCCTACGTCAGGATCGCCCCGGACACTGCCCGGGCCTGGCACGCGGGCGTCTGCCGGCCCTCTTCCGAGGAGCTCCCCTACACCGACGCGAACTCCGCCTTCTACGGCGTCTCGGTGGCCACCAACGACCGGGTGGACGTGACCCCGCTCCAGGCGCTCACCGCCGCCTGGCTGGTCCGGCGGTACTTCGAGGCTCACGGCTGGCCGGTCACCGACCTCTGGAGAATCGTCGGCCATGAGACCGAGGCCTGGCCCCGGGGCAGGAAGACCGACCCCTCCGGAGGGGTCGGCTCCAACCCCATCCTTACTGTGGAGGACATCCGGTCCCTCGTGGGCCGGGTCGTGATGCCATGAAGAAGGACGCGAGAGACTACATCATCCTGGCCCTGGTCGTCGGAGGGGCCTGGCTCTGGATCGGGAAGGGATGTGCGGAGGACCGGGCGGAGCGGGAAGCGGCCGAGGTCGCCACGCTCCGGACAAACCTGCTCCAGGCCCGGGCCGACTCTGCCGGCTGGGAGACGCGCCTCACGGCCGCAACGAAGAACCTCCATGCCGCCCTCTTGAAGGAGGCCATGGGGAAGGACTCAGCGAAGGCCGAAGCGGCCGGCCTCCTCCAGGAGCTCGAGGTCGCCGGCGCCCGGATCCTGACGCTCACCAACCTGGTGGCGGAGGCCAGCGGCCACATTACCGACACGGTGGAGGTCTTCGTCGGGGACAATGCCTGCCTGGCCGACTCCGTGACGGCCGAGGTGGACGACGGCCTCCTAGACCTCTCCTGGGTCTATTTCCCGCCCACGTCCCTCTTCGAGGTGGACTACACCGTCTCCCCTCCCCTGCAGATCGTCCAGACGCTGGCTGCGGACAACCGGCTCCTCACCGGGGTCCGGTCTCCGGATCCCCGGGTGACTCCCCGTGTCCAGGAGGTGTACTTCCAGCTTCCTCCCCGGGAGCAGTACTGCTCGTGGGGGACTCGGCTGAAGTGGGGAGCGGGAGGGACGGTCTTCGACGAGCTCCTGCGACTCCTTCTGGGCGGCGGCTGAGTAGGCCCCGGGGCAGCGGCGTGTGAGATCCGGTCGAGCTCCAGCAGGCAATCCCCATCAATCTCCCTCCATTGTCAGTGTCCACTCATAGATGGACAGCGAAACGGCCACCCTCCATGATGGGGGTGGCCGCTCGGTATGGGGATGGTTGGATGGGATGGGGTCAGAGTTTGTCTGTCACCCGTGCCCCCACCACGCTCCAATTCTGGCAGAGACGAAGACCAGGAATCCGATGGTGCCCATGATTACGCCGAGCATCACCGTATCGTCGCTTCCAGAGTCAGCCCCAACAACGCAGGGTCCGATGCTGAGGATCCAGAGCACTGCGCCCAAGGCCTGAAGCCCCTTCCATTTTTTCCCGGTTGCTTCGATGGTCTGGGCCTGTACGGGGTACCCACATCCGGGGCAAGCTGTGGCGTTGGTGGATACTTCTCGTCCACAGTCTGGGCAGGTTGTTAGCGCCATGACGGACCCCCATAGAATGTCAGTAGATGACGACCACACGGTAATACCAGAAAGGCATTGATCCAGTGATCCCGACCACGAGATTCGTCCCGTTCCAGCTGATCCCCCATGAGCCCGTCGTGCTCGATCCGGAAACAGCGAGCCACGCCAGAGAGCTCGTGGATCCGGCCACAAAGCAGGTGATCGCGGGCGGGTCGCCCAAAGTGCCCGCTTGCGGCGGTAGAGAGAGGCTTCCCGTTCCTCGTTCGTCGAGTTGCCCCTCGAGCACGATCCGGGTGCCTGGGCCTGGCGGACCTTGAGTACCTGGCAGACCCTGCGGGCCCTCGGGGCCCATGGGGCCCTCGCAGGCGGACATCAGTGAGATCGCGATTAGGACCAAGAAGGAGGCCGCCCTGGGCGAAGGTTTCTTCCTCATCGCCCCACCAACTTCGCCGGCGTCATCCCCCACCAGTTCTCGCCGAGAGCGATGCCCGGCCTGCACCAGTTACCGCCGATCCAGCTCGGCCGCTCGCCCTCCTGGAGCAACGCCGTCCCCTTTCCGTCAGCCCAGACAATCCGGCCCGGGTACTGCGTGCTCTCGTCCGTCCGGTTAAAGCTGTCGGTATCCTCTCGACCATCGTCCCAATATTTCCGCATCGTTCCCTGGATCTCCAGCGTGACGCCATGGGACCCGCCACTATCCGCAACGTCCCCATAGTATCCCGAGACCGTTACGATCGCGGTGAACGCCAGGCTGTCCGGAGTGCTCCCCGTGGGAGTCACCGCGTCCCAGCATGAGAACTCCAACCTCCACGAGTTCTGGCTCAGGTCCGTGAGCCAATTGGCGATAAAAAAATCGGACGCCGTCTGAATCGTTCCGGCGATCACGCCAAACGTGTCCGCCACCTCGGTGACTACCCGAAGCGTGTCCACGTTCACGTTGACACTCTCCCGGGTGTTCATGGGTATGGCGGTGTGGCCGGTGAGCGTGTTTCCCAGCCGGTCTTCCACCGTGATCCAGTCCCGGAGCACAATGGGCTGCCCGACCCATGCCGTAGCGGGGATCGGTGTCTGCACGACGTGAGGCGCACCGGGGAGGACGGTGGCTTTGGCGGTAGAATACACAACGGGCGTCCCGTCGGACGTGACAGCCCGAGCCTCCATCGTGCATTCGCCGGTGCGGGTGCCGAGCGCCCACACCTCGGCTGCGGTGCCCTCGGCATCGGTGAGGGCGCTACCGGCGAACGGCTGGCCGCAGCCTTCCTCCAGGACCACGAAGTTGATGAGAGCCCCCTGGATCGGCCGAGCCTCCTCACCGGTGGTTTGGAGTCGCACGGTCACGGGCTGAGGCAGCGTCGCCTCAATCGTGTCCGACTGGGCATCGCCCGCCACCACGGCGAAGGAGACGGGGCCCGCCAGAAGGGCGTCCACCTCGGGGCCAGTGGAGTCGCTACAGGAAAGGAAAAGAACGGGGAGGGCCAACGCGAGGCCGCCCCCCAGTGCGGATGCTCTTCGAATGTTCATGATGTTCTCGTCCTTCGTTGCCTTGCCGGGCCGCTGGGGGGCGTAACAGCTGACGGCATGTCCTGGCGGAACCCAGGAGTCCTTTCCGTTGTATGATAAAGTCCGGCGAGTACGCTGTAAACCAAATCGTTCTTGCCCCACCGGCCGGCATGCCCCCTCCCGGCGTGTCAGGGGCTCCTACCTCATGGAGCCCGACGTGGACCCGATCATCGTGAAAGCCACCCATCACATTCCGCACTGGGGGGTTCGCAGTGGAAATCTCATTTCCTATTCCCCGTGGTCACGGCAAGCCCCGTTTGTGGAGAGTCACCGTCTCCCGGCCCTAACCGAACATGACATACTTCGGGAACTCATCCAGCATCGTCTTCTTCGCTCCCCTCCTCGCCCGCTGCTGGAGGCACTTCTTTGTCGTCATGGGATACCGCCAACCTGCCTGTCTCCACGGTTGCAGAAGGATCTGGGTCTTCGACTGATCCGGTAATTTTTCCATCAAGGACAGCTTGGACCAACGCCAGCTTGCCGTGAGCCGCTGACTCCTCACCCATTACGAGCCATGCGGCATCCTCGCCAGACTCCTTGGCCAACCATCGCACGTAGTCAACCGGCGGGACCTTACCAGACTCATATCTGGCGACGCTTCTTTCTGATTTCCCAGCGCCCTTGCCCGCCTCTTCCTGAGATAGCCCCGCTTTTTTTCGTGCCGCGATAAGCCGCTCCGAAAGTGTTGTCTTCACAACAACCCGCCATATCCGGCAGCTTTTTCTTGACAGCCTGCCATTTCTGTCTGCATACTACAGCGTGCCAACGATTACCTATCGGGATGATACGCATGGCAGACGAGTCGGACAACGAGAAAGAGTCGTTCATCGATATCGAGAAAGCGGCTGAGGTGACTGGGCTTTCTGTCCACACCCTTCGGAAGTACGCCCACCAGCGCAGGGTCCCATTCTACCAAACCCAACCGGGGGCCCCCCTTCAGTTCAAGGAACCGGAGTTGGTGGAATGGAACCGCCGTAGGACGGAGCCGAAGCAGGTGGTGTCTCTGGACGACGTAGCCTGACCTGGTGGAGCCCGTGGCATGTCCATGGGCCCATCGATAACGCCAAAACCGGTGTTCGTCCCGCAAGAAGAAGCGAGACCTCTTTAGCAGGAGCCAGCCCTATGGGAGAACGACTCACCACCGCAGCCGACCGCCAGCGATATGCTGACGGGCTGAACCGGGTGGCGGGCTGGAGCCTGAAAAAGGCCGCCAGGTCCCAAAAGGTTCTCGCGATAGCCCTCGGCCTATCCGAAGGGCGAATTAGCCACGTTGTCCACGGGGACCCGACGGGTGCCGTGCAACGGTTCTACCAGGACGTGATCCGCCCCCTCACCCAACGCATGGGCGACCTGAAAACCAACCCCGGGCGGATCATCGGCGACGTTATCGTCGAAGCCCAGGACGCCCTCAGCGCCTTTCTCCTCCAGGATGTCCGTGCCCTGTACTACCAGGAGCTCGCCGCAGAGACCGAAGCGCAAGCCCGGGAGGACGTGTCTGAGCAGCGCGTCGCCCGGCTGCTCGGCGAGTGGCAGGCAGGGCACGGCTCCCCCGCCTTACTGAGGGATTTGTGTGACGCGCTGGACGAGCACAACGAGGCCACCGCCGACGAGATGGGCCGGATGATCAACAAGCTGATCCTCGGCCGGGAGATCCGGCGGCGGGTGGCCGAGCAGGCCAAGGAGAAATCATGAAGCACACGCCAACGCCGTGGGAGGTCGATCTGGTCTACGAGGACGGCCACCTGATCCGCGCCGACATCATGCACGACGGGCGGCGGATCGGCTCAGCGACGGTCCGGCCGGACCTGCCGGCCGAGGCCAACGCCCGGCTCTTCAGGGCGGCGCCGAAGCTGCTGGAGGCGGAAAAGCTGGCTTTGGAGATAATCGAGGACCCTTACGTCGATCGCGCCGACATCTTCGGGCGAGACGAGATCCGCTCCGCCATCGCCAAGGCCGAGGTGGACGCATGAACGCGCCCCTCCCCGCACTCCAACCCGAAGGCGCCTACCGACAACAGCAGTGCCAGGCATCGGCCCGCCCGCCCAGAAGGAAGGGAGTCGTGTGGGCCGCCGGGTGGATGAAGGGGCGGGTCGTTGTCTGGCATCCGAAGGGAGCCAAGCCGTGATCACCAAACGCTGCCCCACCTGTTTGGGCGACGGCGAGGTCACCCGCCGCATCGGCTACCGCCACCCCCGGGGCGGGAATCCCGAGCCTCGTGAGGTCGATATCTCCTGCCCGAACCCTGAATGCGAGGACGGACGCGTGCCCGATGACGAGTGGGAGGCGTACAACGCCGTGCTCGCGACCCACGAGCGCACCTGCCCGTGTGGCCACCGGGGGCCTTTGGATGACCTGATCTGGTGGGACGACTGCACGGGATTCCTGGGCAACTGCCAGGAGTGCGGCGATTCCATGCTGGTTCCTCTGGACGTGGCCGACGATCTGCTTCACGCCGAGACACTACGGAAGGAGTCCGCCGCATGATCACCGAACTGCTCCCCTGCCCCGAGCCGGGCGTCTACGAAGACGTACCCATGGAGGTGTACCTGCGCTGGGACGCCATCTCGAACACCGGCCTCGGCTACATGCTGCGGTCGCCGGCGCACTATCAGGCGTACCTCCACGAGCCCAGCGGCGATTCCGAAGCTCAACTCATCGGACGCGCCGCGCACATGGCAATCCTGGAGCCCCCCCGCTTCGAGCAAACGTTCTACCGGATCCCGAAGCCGGACCCGCACCTGTTCACGAACAAGGACGGCTCGCCGTCGAAGAATCCGGCGAATACGTCCGCCTACAAGGAGGCCGTCCGGGCGATGGCCGACGAGAACCCGGACAAGGTCGGGCTCAAGGACGAGCTCTGGGAAGATGTGCTCCGGATGCGCCGGTCCGCTCTGCTGCATCCCCGGCTCCGGAAGGTCATCGAGAGCACGGGCCGGGCCGAGTTGTCCATCGTCTGGCGGGACCCAAAGACCGGTGCCCTCTGCAAGTGCCGCCTGGACTGGCACACCCCGACCTACGCCGGCGGGGCCATCGTGGACCTGAAAACCACGCCCGATGCCGCCCCGTGGGCCTTCGGCGGTTCGGCCAACAAGTGGGGCTACTACCGCCAGGGGGCCATGCACTCCCAGGGGACCCGCGAGGCCGGGCTTCCCGTGGCGCATTTCACGTTCGCGGCCATCGAGAAGAAGCCCGCCGTTCTCGTCGGCGACGAGGTCATGCACGGTGTCGTGCTCTACCGGCTCCGGGACGAGGACCTGTCGCTCGGCAACGAGCAGGTGGACTACGCCCTGGCCCTCTACGCCGAGTGCAAGCGGACGGGCGAATGGCCAGGCTACCCCACCGACGTGCTGGACCTGACGCTCCCGGCATGGGCCGGGCAGGACATCGAACGCAACGCTGAGGAGCTGGTGGCATGACTTCGCCCAGGCCAAAGCAACGCCAGCGTTTGTCCAGGGGAAAGCGGATTTACGGCCTCTCGGAACTCGATGAGGTGCTTCAGACCGAACCGTCGATTTGGTGGAGCGGCCGGGCCAGGGCGTCCGCCTTTTTCCTCGGCTGGCCCTTTCGGACGATCATTCAAGACCTCCGGAACAAACACGGAGGCTTCTACCGCGTGAAACGCGAGGACAAGGACGAATGAGCAACGACCAAGAGACCGCTCTCGTCGAGCGGAAGGACCAGCCGGAGCGGGCGCTGAGCGCGTTCAGTTCCAGCGAGAACTTCCAGACGGCCCAGCGCATGGCCAAGGCGCTGATCGCCTCCAGTCTCGTACCCGAGGAGTACCGAGGCGAGAAGGGCGTCGCCAACACACTGATCGCCATGGAACTCGCCAACCGGATCGGCGCGAGCCCTCTCATGGTGATGCAGAACCTAGACGTGATCTACGAACGCCCGGCATGGAGGTCCACCTTCCTGATCGCCACGGTCAACGCCAGCGGCCGATTCGGGCCGCTCCGTTTCAGGTTCGAGGGCGAGCCGGGCACGGACGAATGGGGTTGCCGGGCTTACGCCAAAGACCTGGAGACCGAGGAGGAATGTGAGGGAACCCTTATCACGATTCAAATGGCGAAGGATGAGGGGTGGTACGAGAAGAAGGGGTCCAAATGGAAGACCATGCCTGAGCAGATGCTCCGCTACCGGGCTGCCGCGTTCTGGTCGCGGACCTACGCCCCGGAACTCTCCCTCGGGATGTATACCACCGATGAGGTGGCGGACTTCGAGGGCGCGGGAACAGGAAGGTCTACCGGGGCCAACTCTTTGAACGAAGCCCTCGAAACGGAAGGTGTCCAGATCGCCGAGGTGGTGGACGAATCCACCGGGGAGATTCTGGACGAAGACGACGGCTCCCCCCCCACGAAGTCCCAGGTCGACCAGCTCCGCGAGCTCATGGACAAGGCCGACGTCGGCTTCGATGAGGCGGGCGAGCTGGAGAAGTCCATCAAGGCCGAGGACGGGCCGGCGGTTCGCCAGGCCATCCGCGACCTGAACAAGCGCCTCCTCGGAGGCCAGGGCGACCTACTCGGAGAGGAGGGCTGAGTCATGTCGAGTACCAACGGAAAGGGCGTCACCATCGTCCGGGTCGACGTGGAGAACTTCCACCGGCTCCGGTTGGCCGAGGCCGGAATCGAGAAGCCGACGGGCCTCATCCGGATCACCGGGAACAAGGGGCAAGGCAAGAGCTCGCTCCTTCGGGCGGTGAAGGCCGCGCTGGGAGGGGCGGGCGAAGTCCTGCCCCGGGCGGTGAACGACGAGTCCGAAGACGGCTCCGGCCAGGTGAGGATCGAACTCACCAACGGGATCACCGTCACCCGTCGCTTCACCGAGAAGGCTCCCAAGGGCTACCTGACCGTCGAAGCGAAGGACGGGGCCCGCTATCCCCAGGCGAAGCTCAACGAGATCCTGGGCCCCCTCTCCTTCGATCCGTTGGCGTTTTTCGATCTCAAGCCGGACCGCCAGCGGGAGATCCTGTTCTCTCTGGGCACCGACCCCGACCTGCCGAAGAAGCTGGAGGAAGTCAAGGCAGAGCGTAAGCGGGCCTATGACGAGCGCACCCCCTGGATCAGCCAGCAGCGCCGGGCCTCCCAGGTGAGCCGTCCCGAGGGCGAGCGGCCCGAGCCCGTCGACGTGAGTGCGGAGATGGAACGACTCCGCGTGCTCCGCCTGAAGGTGGACAGCATCCAAGTCACCCGGGACGAGATCGCCGAACTGGACCGCCAAGCGTCCGCCCACGAGGCACGAATCGACGCCATCGAGGAGGAAATCCAGCGACTCCAGAAGGAGCGGGAGGAGCGGAAGTCCCAATGGAAGCTGGCCCAGGACGCCATGAAGAAGAAAGAGGCGGACCTGGACGGACTGGGCGATCCCACGGAGGAGATCGCTGGCATTGAGGCCCGCATCTCCGAGGCCGACGCCGTCAACGAAGCCCTGGAGCCCTGGAAGACCTACGGCCGGGCTCGGGAATCGGAGAAGGAAGCGAAGGCGAAGGTCGAGGAGTTGACGAACGAGATCGGCTCGCTGGACGTGCGGGAGCGGGACCTCCTGACCAAAGCCGGAATCCCGATCCCGGGCCTCACCTTCGATACCGATGGATCGCCTCTCCTCAACGGCCGGCCCCTGGAGATCGCCTCCGGCGGGGAGCGGATCGAGCTGGCCGTCGCGGTGGCCTTGGCCGCCGATCCCGACCTCCGCATCTGCCTGGTGGACGAGGCCAACGACCTCGACCTGGAAAGCCTGGAGGCCCTGAACGCGCTGGCCGAAGAGCACGGCTTTCAGATCTGGGCCTGTCGTATCGGCCTCGAAGGCCCCGGCGAGATCGTGGTGGAGGACGGGGAGGCTCGGTCCGCTCCCCAGGAGGAGACCGCGGGGGCCGTCTCATGACTGCCCCAGGACCAGCGGCTGCCAACCAACTGTACCGCGCCGCCGAACACCTTACCGCCCTCCTGGACCGGCCGCTGGCGTTCTTCGACCTGGAGACCACCGGCACCTCCGTGACCTCCGACCGTATCGTGGAGCTCGGCTGGGTCATCCTGCACCCATCCGGCGACCGGGTGGCCGACACCATGCGCTTCGATCCCGGGGTGCCGATTCCCGCCGAAGCCACGGCCGTCCACGGGATCACCGACGAGGACGTCGCGGGACGGCCGCTCTTCGGGGAGATGGCGTCCGGCGTCCACAAGCTCTTCGTCGACTGCGACCTGGCTGGGTTCAACATCCGGCGCTTCGACCTGCCCCTTCTCCTGGAGGAACTGAAGCGGGCCGGGTACGAGTTGCCCGTCGGTAAGCGCCGGATCATTGACCTGCTCACAATCTTCCACCGCGAGAACCCCCGGGACCTGGAAGCCGCCGTCGAGCGGTATCTCCACCGTCCCCACAGGGGCGCCCACGCGGCGCTGGCCGACACGGAAGCATGCGTCGAACTCCTGGTCGCCCAGATGGAGGCCCACGGACTGCCCCGGTCTGTCGAAGGACTCCACGCCTACTGCGACGAGACATCCCCGTTTGAGACCGAAGTCGAAAAGTGGTTCGACGTGAGCGGGCCGGTGCCGGTGTTCCGGCGGGGGAAATACTCCGGCAGGAAGGTCACGGAGCTTTTGACCGACGGGCGCGGCCGGGGCTACCTGGACTGGATGATCACGAAGGCCGAGGACATGGCCGCCGAGGTCAAGCAGGTCGCTATCGATGCGCTGAACGGAGGATACCGGTGAAGGCTCCCGTGACCGAGATCGACCTGGGCGCCCACCTCGCCCGGTGGGACGGGCGTCAGTGGGCCGTGGGCCGGAAGCGGCCGTCTGATCCGAGCAAGATCGAACGGCCGCGCTATTTCGGTTCTACGACCTACACGAAAGCGACGGAGAGGCTGCGGACGTGGGCGCAGGACCGCGCTCGGCTCGATGCAGGTCTTGTCCTGCCCCCGCACTGGCAACGCGATTCTGAGACCGATCTGGACGCAGGCCCGGACCTGTTCAGCCAGCCCTCCGAAGAGGCGGAAAAAGAGCGCGTCCTGGGGGACCTGGCCGAGCTCCGCGCCGATTACCTGGAGCGCATCCGCGAGGAGGTGCGACGACGGGCTGAGATGGGGATGCGGGTCACGCCCGATGACGCCCGCGACTACTTCGAATCACTGAACCCGCCACCGCCGGAGGAGCTGTCCAGAAACTTCCTGGCGGCGGTGTTTCGGACGCGGGAATGGGAAGTCGTCGGCACCTACAAGAGCACCACGCCGGGGAGCCACGCGAACCGGCTGAACGAGTACGGACTCAGGTCGAACAGCGCGGAGGCGGCATGAGCGACGCCCCTCCCTGTTACTGCGGTTCCCCGACCCGGCTTCGTCATTCGAAGTACGGACCCTTCTACTCCTGTACCCGGTGGCCCGAGTGCGACGGCACGGTCGGATGCCATCCCGGGACCACGACCCCCCTCGGGACGCCCGCAAACAAGGCGACCCGTCAGGCTCGGATGGATGCCCACAATGCCTTCGATGCCCTCTGGAAGCCCATGGACGGACAGCGAAAGCGATACCGGAGCGCAGCCTACACCTGGCTTGCGCACGAACTCGGCCAATCCGAAGTCCACATGGGCGAGATGAGCGCGGAGGAGTGCGGGCGCGTCATTGAACTCTGCGACGGAATGGGGCCGGAAGACCTAGAAGACTAGCTGGAATCATGAATACCCCCCGGCGGGCACCGGCGAACCCTCAACGAGGAGACGGCCAGCCCGGACAAAAGAGCGTGGAAGGGCAATGGGCGCGGGAGAGACCCGCAGCCCGCCGGGGGCCACGACTTCGACGGAGGACCGATCGATGAACCGAGTCATCATGATTTTGACTGCCATCGCGTCGCATATCGAGGCGACGGTCCGCCGGGTGCAAATGCACCGAATCTACGTCGCCCATGATTCCGATGGGCGCCGATACAACGGCCCCGACCGCAGGCGGAATCCGCGCTACTGCCCGACCTGCGGCGGCCCGATGCGGCCCGACAAGCGCCCGCCCCGAGACGTTAGGTCACACGACGGCAAGATCCGCCGGGTGCCCGAGGAGACGCTGGAATGGTTTGCCTGCACCCGCTGTCACCGGAGCCTGATCGGGGTCCCGCTTCACAAGCTCCAGAACGGATGGAGGCCAGCGGCATGATTGAGGGATTCCACGGCGCCAGCTTTGCGTTGGGGCTCGCCATCGGAGGTGGGATGGGATTCGTCCTGGCCATCGGCTGGGGCCTCATGGGTGCCGCGTCCACGGCTGACGACCAGTCCGAGCGGGCCCGCCGCAGGCTTCGCCTAGTGCGGGACGAGGAGGCCGAGATCGTAGAGTTGGCGGAATGGGCCGAGCACAACGGCCGCCCGTTCCCCCGGCAATCACGCCCCACGGGGTAGAGGGAGAGAGGAACCGATGCAGCAAGCAGTCGCGGAACCGGAGGCCCAGGAGGTCTCCACCACAGAGCCAGCCCGGGACTCGAAGAAGGCGGACGGCCAGTGCAACGAAATCGGGGAGCCGATGATCGGTCCCGAGCTGGGCGTCCAGCCCGGGGACCAGGGGTCGGCCACCGACGACGCGGAAACGGTCGCCGATGAGGCCGACAAGTACGTCCCGCCGGAGCCCACGCCCGACGAGGTAAAGACGGCCGAGGAGGTCTTCACTGAGCTCCAGCAACAGGGGCCCCGCCAGATCGGAGCCGAACGCACCATCGAGGCTCTGCTCCAGATCGTGGACCGCCGCCCGCAGTTCGTGTGCCCGATGGACTGGATGGGCGAGGAGGACGAGGAGTACCGGGAGGCCCCGCTCGTGGAGCGGATCGGTGGGCTCCTCCTCCAGGCCTGCCCGAAGCTGGAGATCAGCCAGCGGAAGGTGATCTACCTCTGGAGGAACAAGGAGAAATGGACCTCGAAGGGCGTCACCGTCCGCTCGAAGGCCAACGGCCTCAGCAAGCGGGTCCAGTTCCTCGCCGAGGACGCCTACGCTGTGGTGGAGGTGAACTTCCATGTCTTCAAGCACATGAACCCGCTGCAGAAGGTGGCCACCATCTACCACGCGCTGCGGGCCCTGGACACTGACGGCAAGCAGCGGCCCAACGACTTCGAGGGCTTCTTCGACGAGCTGGAGCTCTTCGGCGTGGGCACCTTCCGGGAAATGGTCACCATGGCCAACGCCCTGGAGCGCGGAAAGAGCGTGGACCACCCGCACCAGCTCTCCCTCCTGGACGAGGTAGAGGAGAGCGAGGAGGACGCCGCCGCCTGATGAAGATCCTGGCCATGGATCCGAGTCTGACCAGTTTCGGCTGGGCCCTTTGGGAGGACGGGGAGGCCGCCGCCGGCGTGATCTGTCCGTCCTCCCGGGGCCAGCCCCGGGTCCACGAGATCCTGAAGCGGGTCGGGGGCCACTGCGAGGGGCTCACCCTGGCCCTGATGGAGGGCTACTCCTTCGGCTCCAAGGGCCGGGGCCAGTACGACGGCGCCGAGATGAGAGGCGTGGTGAAGTTCTATCTCTGGCAGTACGGAATCCCCCTGGTGGAGGTGCCCCCGTCAACGCTGAAGATGTACGCCACCGGCAGGGGGAACGCCCCGAAGAACGCCGTCCTGGTCCAGGCCGTGAAGCGGCTCGAGTACCAGGGCACATCGGACGACGTGGCCGACGCGAAGTGGATCCTGCAACTCGCGCTGGCCCACTACGGGCTGCCGGGGGCCGTTGACCTCCCGAAGACCCACACCCGGGCGCTGGAAAAGATCAAGTGGCCGGAGCTGGAGATACCTGAAGAGCTGAGGAGGGTGGCGTGAGCATCGCATCGGAGCGGAAGAGAGAGAGGGACACCCTGGCCGGGTACTCGCTGATGACCCTCCAGGAGTTCGCCGCGTTCCTGGGGGTGGACGAGGATACGGCCAAGAAGAAGCTCCTGGCCGGCCACCTGCCCTGGGTGAACCGGGGAGGGTCCAGCGACCGACCTCTCTACGGGGTGGATCCCATCGACGCGGCTGTGTTCGTTCTCGCCGAGCGGGAGGGGCTTTCCTTCGCCGACTACTGGAAGGAGCACGGCGAGGAAACGGTCACTCATGCCAAGCGATACATCATTCGGATTCGCAGGGTCCAGGCTGCCGCCTGATGGATTTCCGGAACCGCTCCTCCCGGGTACCCCTCAACCTTTTCCCGGGCGGCGACTGTCGGATCTACCTCGGCGATCCGAAGGACCGGGCCGAGGAGCGCCTGCTGGCGGCGAGGAGGGGGGTCCTCAAGGACTTGGCGCAGCGGGGAGAGTGGGATGTGCTGGCGGCAATCCGAGACAGCCGGTGGACGGTGGAGGAGGTCGTCAGGCTGGTGGAGGAGCACGGGCTCAGGCACTACCGGGAGCACCTCCCCAGGCCATCGGACACCATGACGATCGAGGGTGCGGTGGAGGAGTTTCTGGACACCGTGAAGAACCAGAACACCCGAAAGGTCTATGGCTGGCACCTGCGCCGACTGGTGGAGCTCGTGGGAAACGACACTCCCCTGGAGCGGTTGGGTGAGGACCAGGTGGACGACATTGTGGTGGACATGGACCGGTCGGGCCTGGCCAGGAACACTCAAGCGAAGTTTCTGACAGCCGGTTCGGCCCTCTACACCTTCTGGATTGGACGGGAAACCTCAAGGGCGCGGAGGGAAAAACGGAAGCCGTGGATTACCCACAACCCCTTCCGAGCGGCAAAGAAGGTCACCACCCGCCCCACGCGCCAGCGGTTCCTCCTCTGGGAAGAGTATCAACGCCTGCTCGATGTTGTCGGGCCTCCTCTGGTGGCGCAGTACGCCTCCTGCGTTTGGCTGGCCCTTCGGCCGGACGAGTTCATCACCCTCCCGCCGGAACACGTGGTGCTTCCCACCCACGTCTCCATTCAGCCGTTTGGAGACTGGACTCCGAAAGGGTACCCGAGATCGGAACGGAGCGTCGGGGACGTTCCGGTCCACCAGAAGCATCTTTGCCCCCTCCTAAAGGAGTACCAGGAGAAGTGGGCTGGAGACAAAACCTTCTTCGTGAATCCGAGGACCGGGGAGCCTTGGACCTACCGCCCCTGGCGGGATCAGGTGAAGCGGGACGTGAAGAAGGCGGGGATGATCTACGGGCGGAAGCATCACCAGGGAATCACGCCCCACACCTTCCGCCACACCGTCCCGAGCTGGATGGCCCAGCGAGACGTGCAGATCCTCAAGATCGCCAAGTTCATCCGGAACACCCCGGTCGTGGCCCAGGCCTACTACGCCCACCTCCTGCCGGGAGACGTGGACGACACCCTCAACCGCCTGTTTTGAACGATGAGTGGACGAGAATTGACCGACAAAACGGAAGGCATACGGAGAATGTCCAATAACGGCGGGACCGCTCAATACTTGGCAAGGTCTACAAAGCCGAGGATCAACGAACCCACCGAAGCGAAAGAACCCGCAAGAAACCTGAAGGTTTCCGGGTCGGGGGATGCCGGGGAGTTCGGACCCAGGGGGGCAGAACGGGGGGGCACTGACCGTATCAGTGACCGAAGCCCGTCGCTGCATCCCCCCGTCCCCTACTCCCCCGGCCTCACGGTCCGCCCTGAGCTTCTCTCCTTCGTTCGGATGATGGAGGTGAGGCGGATCCTCCTGGAGGAAGAGGAGCAGGCCCACCCCCAGACCTTCCCGTTCTCCCCCTGCCAGCTCCTCTCCCGACTGAACGAACCCCGCGCCCAGCTGGTGGACCTGGTGGGGGCAGACGAGTGGGACCCGACCGCGATTCGGGACGCGGCTGCCGGCGTGGCCATGTACGCCCAGCTGATCTCCAGGAGGGTGAAGCCGTGAGGGAGCACCCGATCCTGTTCTCGGACGAGATGGTCCGGGCCATCCTAGAGGGCCGGAAGACCCAGACGCGGCGAGTGGTCAAGCCGCAGCCGGAGTGGAACGGCGCCCGGTGGGTGTGGCCGATCCCGAAGCGAGCCCAGCGCCCCAGCTGTGCGACCAAGGCCGTTTCGGCCTCTCGTGAATGGCACGCTTATCTCCCCCCGAATTGCTGCCCCTACGGCTCCCCCGGGGACCGGCTCTGGGTGAGGGAGTGCTGGTGCCCAAGAGGGGACGGGCAACTGGCCGTGGAGAAGATCCAGCGTCCGTTCTACCGAGCCACCGATGGTGAGGGGGATACGAAGAAGCCCGCCTCGTGGCGCTGGCGCCCCTCCATCCACATGCCCCGCTGGGCCTGCCGGCTCCTCCTAGAGGTGACTGACGTGAGGGTGGAGCGGGTGCAGGAGATCGGTGAAGAGGACTGCTACGCGGAGGGTCGTTCGCTGGATCTGGAGATGGACCCGGTAAGTCGCCCCGCTGCCAAGTGGTTCCGTGATTTATGGGACTCCATCAACGCGAAGCGCGGTCACTCCTGGGAGAGCGACCCTTGGGTATGGGTCGTGAGCTTCAGGAGGGTGGAGCCATGAAAGCCCTCACCGTCTGGCAACCCTGGGCATCCCTACTGGTCCTTCCTCTGGATCACTGCCGGCGCCCCAAGACGTTCGAGACCCGCCCATGGGACACCCGGTACCGGGGCCCCCTGGCCATCCATGCTGCGAAAACCGAACCAGCCTGGGTCCGGGACGCTTGGATGTCGGAGCCCCGCCTCCGCTCCGTTCTCACCACCTATTTAACGGAATGGGCATCCCCGCCGGAGGTGATCTTCGACGAGCTCCCCAGAGGCGCGATCGTGGGCCGGCTCACGCTGGACGCGGTCCTCCCGGCGTCCTGCAACCCTCCGGATCCCATGGATGCCCTCCTGGGAGACTTCTCCCCGGGCCAGTATGCCTGGTCTACCTCCCACCCCCACCGCTTAGTCATTCCGGTCCCCTACCGGGGAAGCCAGGGCCTCTGGGGAATTCCCGACGACCTCCTGGTGGGCCAGGAGTGGGAGGCCTGCGACTCATGAAGGTCGGAACGAAATCGGTCCTTTTTGGGGCCCATGCGTGGTGGCTCCATCCCTGGTTCGTGGCCCTGGCCTGGTGGAGGCTGTACGGCTTCCCCTGGGACCCCCGCCTCTGGGTGGCCTTCTTCGTCCACGACCTGGGCTACTGGGGGAAGCCGAACATGGACGGGGAGGAGGGAGAGCAGCACCCGGCCTTCGGGGCCTGGATCATGGCCTGGCTCTTCGACGCCCAGGAGCGGAAGCGGTGCATCCCCTTCCCCATGACGCCGGAGCCGGTGGACGACGGGGGGCACGTTCTGAGGGCCACCCGCTACCTGATGCTGGGCCCGTGGGGGAAGCTTGTCCTCTTCCACTCCCGGTTTCTCTGCAAGCGGTTCGGAGAGCAGCCTTCCCGCCTGTGTTTCGCCGACAAGATGGCCATCTGCCTCACCCCCTGGTGGATCTACCGCTGGACCGCTGGACTCACCGGAGAGATCAGGGAGTACCGCCAGAAGGCCGCTGCTCGGAGCGAAGGCGACCACGAAGATCCACGGCTCTCCGATCGGGAGTGGTACGTGGGGATGCAGGCCTACATGGGCCGCTGGGTGGAGGAGCACAAGGACGGAAAGCCGGACACCTGGACCCCTCCCTCGAGGCTGGCCCGGGACGAGAGCGGGGTGTGGCATGGCTGACAGCGCCAAGCGCCTCGCCCGGATCCAGCCCCGCCAGCGTGGGAAACCGAACGCCCGCCCCGGCCCGAGTCTCCTGAAGACGGAAGCCCCCCAGGGCCAACGCGAGTGCGGCCTCTGCCACCTCTGTGAGGAGATCGAGGAACTCAGCCGGCCGGCTCCCGTGAGGCACGGCGTCGTCCACCTAGAGCTCCCCCCGGACCCGCGGATCGTGGGCCTGGGCGCCCTCCGTGAGCGTGGAGGCTGTCTCTGGGCCCGGGGCCTCTGGGGATACGGCATGGAGACGCGGCCGGACCGGACGGGAGTGGTCCCGTGGGCGGGAAGAGTTCCGAATTCGATCCGCCTCCTGGTGCATCCCACCTACCCGACCGCCTGGAGGAGGAACGCGGTTTGCCGGCTCGTGCGGGTAGTCCTGGACCGGGGGCAGAGGGTGTTCGTGAACGTGGGGCCGGGCCCGGAGCTGGTGGTGAGGGGAGCGGGTAATGGTTGAGACCCGCTGCACCCGCCCAGCCGAGGTCTATCTCCACCCGCCGGGAGGGGACCACCCTACGAGCCGGCTCTGCGAGCTCCATGCTCGGCAGACGGTGGAGGAGTACCGAGCGGTGCTGGGCCAGGTGTGGACCACGACGCCCCTGCCCTCCTACCCACCACCCACCGCCTGCGAACATTGGGAGGATGTTCGCGTGCGAACATCAGGCGCCAGGGAGGAGGCCAGCGATGCCGCGTAACCGTAGACACGGCCTGTCTCAAACTCCAGAGTACCGCGCCTGGCAACAGATGGTGAGGCGGTGCACGGTCTCGGACCACCCCGCATATCCGGACTACGGCGGTCGCGGGATCACGGTTTGCGACCGATGGCTCAATTCGGTGGAGGCCTTCGTGGGGGACATGGGCCGGCGCCCGTCCCCGAAACACGAGCTGGACCGAATCGACAACGACGGTCCTTACTCGCCCGACAACTGCCGATGGGTCACCCGCAAGAAGAACTGTCGGAACCGCAGGAGCAATAGGATCCTCACCTATCGCGGCGAGTCGAAGACACTCGCCGAATGGTGTGAGCTCCTGGACCTTCCCCGGGACACGGTCAGAAAGCGCCTGGTGGCTGGGTGGCCGATAGGGCGGGCCCTGGAAACGCCGGTAAGGGCCAAGGCCCCCAATCGCGCCAGGTCACCAAATCCTACTGAGACCTGCGTGGTTTGCGGCGGAACGGCGCCGGTCCACCGGCTCA
>Ga0180433_10000965_pt1 | contig 48928 bp, 61 predicted proteins | sample SS_ome_8_FD_132980 | JGI IMG/M metagenome (GOLD analysis project Ga0180433, IMG submission 132980) | Hypersaline lake sediment archaeal communities from the Salton Sea, California, USA - SS_1_D_1 metaG | ecosystem: Environmental > Aquatic > Non-marine Saline and Alkaline > Hypersaline >...
GAATATAATGGCCTTATACGCTAAATACGAAACAGATACTTCATTTGATTATCTTGAAAAAATAATAAAAATACTTGAAGAGCCCATATGCATACTTGGAGGATGGGCAGTATATCTTACAGTCAATGATAAATTTAAGAAAGATTTAGGTCCAGATTACCTTGGATCACGTGATATAGATCTTGGATTTCATATAGATCCAGAGTTAAATGAAGAAGAGTTATCAAAATCAACTATGAAAAAAGCACTTGACACATTGGAAGAAAATGGATTTAAACCTCAAGGATTTCGCTATTACAAAGAAATCGAATATGGAACAGATAAAGAATTATCAAAAAAAGAAGCCGAAAAGATACCACCTCATAATATTTTCACAATGTTTGTTGACCCAATAGTTGATTATGTTCATCCATTATTTAAAAAAATATTTAATTTTGATCCGGTAGATGAAATATTTCTTACTCATGTATTCAATGATAAAAATAAAAGAAAAGAGTTAAAAGAATTCAATAAACTGCTATGGCTACCTACAGCTGATGTTTTACTGGCTACAAAAATAAAAAGTGCAATAAACCGTCAAAAAGATGAAAAATATATAAAAGATATTTGTGACATCTATTCACTGAGCTGGTATTCAGATATAAAATATCATAAAATAAACAAGGAAGTTCATAACATTTTAGAAGAATCATATTTTAAGAAATTACATACAAGAATGAACAAGGACAAAAGTGTTTTTGATAAAGCAAGTATTGCCACAAATATCGATTCAGAAATAATTAGTAATACTTTAGAAGAGCTTTGTTCTTAAATTATACTTTATTCTATCAAAATATTTTTTCTTTTTTCAGCTACAAGTTTTTTTCAATTTCTAATAAATATTTAGAAATTTTTTTGCCTTTATCTGTAAGCCAAATATATCTACGTCCACCGAATTTACTTTCTTGTTCGTCTTTTAGTAACCCTTTATTTTTTAATTCGATTAATCTCGTGTTTAAAGTGGACATACTTCCTTTACCAATTTCTTTTTTTAGCTCTGTTACAAACATCTTGCCTTTATTGTTTAAAAGAGAAATTAAGATGTCTGTAGATCCAGCTTTTGCAAGGAAATCCATCTTTTTACTCATTACGTAATATATCAAACTTGTAAATTATATAGTTTTACATAAATTTCTAATATTACTAAAAGTGTAATATAGTAAAGTTTATAAACCCTATTATATTACATAATATGTAAAGTGTAATATTGGAGTTATTATGATAAATACAATTATTAACGATTTACAAAATTCATGTTCAACTAATTCACAAAAAGAGTTAGTGGGAGGTAGAAACCAAGAATGGAACACAATTATAGAAAGCATATGCCAAAAACATATAGAACAAAGAAAACCACAAACAGATGTGGAGGAAATGGGTGAACTGGCAAATGTAAAAAAGAAAAAAAATGTCGAACAAATCAAAAACCCATACATCCTAAAACCAGATGACTATGAAACACAAGACGAATTATTTGAAGCAATAAGACACTGGTGGATTTTTAAGAAAAGAAAACACAAAAACACAGTAAAAAAACGACTGCCATCAGCAAGAAGAATGAGCAAGCATCCAGTATTTCCAATAAATTGGAAAGACATCAACCAAAACCAGATCATAGCATATCTAGAATACAGAGAATACAAAGAAAACGCAGGAAAACATGCAATAAGAAACGAATGGGATATCATAAACATGTTTGCAAATGCTTATGGAATAAGCACAGAAACATGGGGATATACACCACCAAGCAAACCACCAGCAAAAGTAAGAATAATACCACTACCACATACAACACACAAAATCATTCATAACAAATACTCCAAGGACAAATACACAAACGCACTCTATCAATACATACTAATGCATGGATTTCTAATCGGATGGAGACCAAGTGAACAAGTTATACAAAAAGTATCAGACATAAGCCTTGATGAAGGATACATGATAATAACAGAAACAAAGAAACATAATCAGCTAAGACAAATCTTTCCAGAACAACATATTCTTCTTAACTATAGAAGAAAATCATTAAAGAACTGGATAGAACACTGGAGACCTAAAGTAGTAAATCAATACAGCAAAGACTATCTATATCTACAACCAAACGGAAGACCATTTACAGTGAATTATCTGCGAAAAAAACTCACACCACTTGTAAAAGAAGTATGGAAACCATACAGTCTTTACACAATGAGACACTGGTGCGCAACAGCAAGACTCATAAAAAGCAAAGTAGACACAGACAACTGGGATATCTGGGAAGTAAAGGATTGGATGGGACATGACAAATTAGACACAACAGAAAATTATGTCAAATACGCGAAAAAATACTACCGAAATGCTCCTTTTGACTGGATAAAATCCGTCCTTAAACATCATAAAAATTTGGAGGAAAACGGACAAAAATCCTTAACAGGAGAAACAACCTTTGTTTCGAGTGGAACCAACAGGAGTGGCGAGGTACGGACGCGGCGGGATTCGAACCCGCGATCACTGGCTTAGAAGGCCAGTGCCATATCCAGACTAGGCCACGCGCCCAAAAAATATTTGGTCTGATTTATTAAGATTGGTATTAACTTAAAATTGATAAAAATTTGTATAAAAAAAGAAAATAAGATTTTTTATTCATATGGTGCTGATTCACCAATGAGATCTACATGTGTTAGAATCATGCGTCTGCAACAATAGCGTTCGATACCTAAATCATCAAGTATTTCTTTAGGTGTTTCCTTTGGTTTTTCTCCAGAATCAATTGATTTTTTATATTGATCATATCTTGTTTTATAATCTTTATAAACATCGCTTATTACTTTTCCACATGTGAAACATCTTATTGGAATTATCACAAACATCACCTATATGATTTTTGTTTCTTCTTTCTTGCACCACGTCCAAGTGGTTTTTTAGGTTCACTTCTTCGTGAATCAGAAACTAATAGATTTCTATCATGATCAAGAAAAGCAATCTTTAGACTTGGATCGCCGGTGAATTCTAGAATTCCTTTGGCAATGGCAGTTCTTGCAGCGTTTGCTTGGCTCATAAAACCGCCACCATTTACTGTAACATCAATATTTATTTTATCCATATGATCTTTTGCAATATTCAATGGTTCAAGTAATTTCCAACGTGCAATTTCTGGCTCATATATTTCAACTGGTTTCTTGTTTATTCTTACAAGTCCTTTTCCTTTTTTAACAGAAGCTCTTGCAATTGCTGTCTTTCTTTTTCCAGATGTATTCACCACTTTTTTTGCCATTATAATTCTACTCCTAAATATTTTGAAAGTTCTTCTACTGTAATAAAGTCAACTGAAGGTTTTTTTGCTTTTTCTATTTTTTCAATTTTTTTATCTTTAAATTCATCAGGGATATCTATATAACATTTAAGCCTTTTGAAAGCTTCTCTACCGTGTGGTTTTTGGTATGGTATCATGCCTCTAATTGTCCTTTTAACAATTTCATCAGGCATTCTTGGAAAATATGGGCCTTTTCTGTAGGTTCCTATTTCTCTTTTTTGTTTATACTTTTCTTTAATCGACGTTTTTTTACCCGATATTATTGCTTTCTCAGAGTTTACTATATTTATTTCTTCTCCGCCTAGTAATCTTTTTGCCACATGAGTGCTTAATCTTCCAAGAGTGGTTCCTTTTGCATCTATTATTGTAGCCATATTTATCCCATTATCCTTACATCTTTTCCTTTTGGGTTACTTTTCATTAATTCTTCGATTGTTATTTTTTTTCCACCAGCTTTTTTAATCTTTTCTTCTGCTTTTTCTGAAAATGACCATGCAGCAATCGTTATTTTTTTGTCCAAATCTCCATCTGATAATACTTTACCTGGTACAAGTGCTGTTTCTTTATCGTTTGTGTATTTACTTATTTTTTCTAGATTTACTTCAGGCCAATTTCTTAAAGGTTTTTCTAGTCTCTTGGCTATATCCTTCCAGATTGGGGCTTCTTTTTCATTTGCTTGTTTTTTCAGTTCATTGATTAACGATATTAATGCTGGATTTGTTTTTTTATTTTTCTTTGTCATGGTTTTTCCCCAGATACGTGAGGAGTAGTGTAAGAGAGTGGTATTTAAAAGTTTTGTGGGGGTTTATATATCTTTTTTATTAAATATCAAAAATGTCAATATAATTGGTACAATTATCCATATTAATAGGATAGCATACATTATTTCGATTGTATAATATGAAGGTACAGTTAAGTTTAATCCAAATAAACCAAGATTTGGTGAATTTATGCTCATATCTATTGATTTAAAATATGGAGTAATTGGGTTTATGAGATCTATTGCATATGATTGCGTTTTTCCAAATACAAATAAAACCCCTAATACTATTAAATTCCAAAGTATTATAAAAAAGAACCAAAAGAAGATAGAAAGTCCCATTGAGGCTGCACGTGATTTTATTATAGAAGAAAAAAACATTGAAATTGATAGAAAAGCTAAACCTAAAAGTATTGAAACAAAAATAAAGATTAGATAGAGGATATAATCAGCATTTGAGATATTTAAACCAATTATTATACCTGAGATTCCAAATCCAATAAAAATACAAAATGATAATACAAAACCTAAACCTAAGAATTTTCCTAATATAATTTCATAACGTTTGATTGGATATGATAATAATGAGTTCATCGAACCTGTTTCAACTTCTCTAATAATCGTAGCGTATCCAAGCATTAGGCTGATGATTGGTATAAGATATTTTACCAATTCTCTCAAACCCATAACTGTGAACTGGAGATTCTGCCATCCTTGGCCCATAGAACCAAAATATGAAACCATCAATGCAAGTGCAGTAAAAATGATTGTAACAAGAATTATCCACAGATTCCTTATGTTATCCATTACTTCTTTTTTTGCTAGGTAAAGTATTGTCTTATCCATCGTTAAATCACTTCTCCTCAGTATATTTCATAAAAACATCTTCGAGTGAACTTTTTTCTATATTGATGTTTTTTACATCAAACCCTGCTTTTTTGATATTAAAAATTACATCGGCCCATTTTTTTGCCTCACAATAAATAGTTAAGTAAACTCCAGAACTCTCAATTCTGTTTACTTCTTTTATTTTTTTTAAGCTTTCTTTGATTTTATCAGCAATGACATTTACTATAATTCTATCAAATTTCAAAATTAATTTTGGTTGAATCTTTAATTCTTCACTTAAGTTATCAACTGAATCTTGTGCCACTAAAATTCCGCGATTGATAATTCCTACTTGAGAAGCAATTGCCTGAATTTCACTTAATATATGTGATGAAATAAAAATAGTGGTGCCTTTTTCATTTAACATCTGAATTTTATTTCTGATCCATTTAACTCCCCTTGGATCAAGACCTGAAGTGGGCTCATCTAGAAACAATATCTCTGGTTCTCCTAATATTGCTCTAGCAAGGCCCAATTTTTGAAGCATTCCCTTTGAATATTGACCTACTTTTTTGTTTGCATATTCTCCAAGACCAAATTCTTCAATCAACGGCATACATCTATCTTTAGATACATTTTTTAATTCAGCGTAAAATCTTAAATTTTGCAGAGCTGTAAGTTTATTATAAAACGATACCTTTTCAGGTAGATAACCAATGTTTTTTTTAACTTCTTTTACATTTTTTAGTACGTCTTTTCCATTTATTTTTATAAATCCATTGTTTGGATATATAAGACCAAGAATTGATTTTATGGTAGTAGTCTTTCCAGCACCATTGGGACCTAAAAAACCAAATATTTCACCTTTTTTAATTTCAAGTGATAAATCATCTACTGCCTTTAGGTCTTTATATATTTTTGTTAAGTTTTTTACTTCTATTGCATTTGAATACATTAAAATTAAAAATGTTTTTGATTCTTTTAAATACTGTCTTTTTTTGTAATAAAAAATAAAAAATAGGAATCTATTTGTTTTTTCTATGAAAAAGCTGATTTCTGTTTGTGGTAGTGATATTGGTGATAAGAATCTTTCAAAAAAAGCTTTAAAGATTGCAGAAAAAGTTGGAGAGCTTGTAGCTAAAAGAGATGGTGTTATTATTTGCGGTGGACGTGGAGGGGTGATGGAAGCAGTATGTCGTGGTGCTAAAAAAGAAAATGGAATAACAGTTGGTATAATGCCTTATGAAAAAGATGAAGCAAATGACTTTATTGATATAGCAATTCCAACTGCTATGGGTAATGCTCGTAACTATCTTGTTTCAAGGGCTGGTGATGTAACTATTGGAATTGGCGGTCGTTTTGGTACATTAAATGAGTTATCATTTAGGATAATTTTGGATAAACCTTTGATTTTGATAAGGGGTACTGGTGGATGTGTTGATGATATTATTGATAATGATTTAATAAAATGCAATGGGTATAAATGTTATATTGTTGACTCCGCAGAAGATGCTGTTAGTAAAGCTTTCGAATTAATATAAAACCAAAAATTAATATGTTTACTAATAATACACATTTTGGGTTGTACAAACATGAGAGAATATAGGATCAAGAGAGGTCATAATCCAGATATTGAAGCACTTTTAAAGGATTTTTTTGGAGCAACTGGAAATATAGAAAAGGGAGTGAACTTTGAGGTTGAAGGTATTGGAAAAGTTGATATGAAAAAAGATAAAGATTTTCTTATTGTTGATATTGTACCTCCAAAGGAAATTTCTGGAGATTACTCTGTTATTAAAAAATGGAATAATTTTCTTTTAGAAGCAACAGGTATGACTACAAAGGAAAGAAAAAAAGAATTTGGTAAAATTAAAAGAAAATAAAAACTATTTTTTTACTTTTTTCCAATCTGAAAGAAAGCTTTGTATTCCTTTATCAGTTAAAGAATGCTTTACCATTTTTCGAATAATTCCTGGTGGTATTGTTGCTATATCTGCACCTAATCTTGCAGAATCTATTACATGTATCGGGTGACGTATACTTGCTACAATTATTTCTGTTTTTATGTTATAGTTATAAAATATCTCTGTTATTTCTTCTATTATCTCCATTCCTTCTTGACCTTGATCATCTAATCTTCCAATAAATGGACTTACAAATGTTGCTCCTGCTTTTGCAGCAAGAAGTGCCTGATTTGAAGAAAAAACTAGTGTAACATTTGTTTTTATTCCTTCTTTACTTAGTACTTTTACTGCTTTTAGTCCTTCTTCTGTCATAGGGATTTTTATTGCAACGTTCTTTCTATATTTTTGATTGACTTTTGATACTAGTTGCTTTGCTTCTTTTATCATGTCTTTTGATTTTTCACTTATAACTTCTAAACTTATTGGTCCATCTACTAGCTTAAATATTTCTTCAATTATTTCATCAAAAGATCTACCGCTTTTTTTAACAAGGGTGGGGTTTGTTGTAACACCATCTAATATTCCCCATGATGCTATTTCTCTTATTTCGTCTAAGTCAGCTGTATCGATAAATATTTTCATTATGCCTCGCCAATCAGGTTGTATCAAGTTTTTATTCATAACTTTTTGGTTTTTGAAATTTGTTTCATGAATTTTTTGATGATATCTCTTTTTGGATATATTAAAAAAAATCAAAACATATATATATTCAAGTATACATAACCGTATTTGTCGTGTGGTGGATGGGATATGCCTCTAACAAGAAAAGCCCGAGTTGTAGGTAGTAGTTTAGTTGTTACTATACCTAGTCAATTAGCAAAAGCTCATGATATAAATGATGGAGATGAGATTGAAATAATACCTGTCGGGATAGGTGAATTTAAGATAAGAAAACTAAAATAATTTTTTAATCTCCTATATTTATTAATGAGTATTGTATTTCGGATTTTTGATTAAAAATGGTTATAATAGCTCCATCAATTCTTTCTGCAGATTTTTCAAAACTTGGTGATGAAATAAAAGAAGTTGAAAAGGCTGGTGCAGATTGGATTCATATTGATGTTATGGATGGTCATTTTGTTCCAAATATCACAATAGGTCCAGTTGTTGTTAAAAAAATTAGACACATATCTAATCTTTTTTTTGATACTCATCTTATGATTGAAAATCCTATTAAATATGTAAAAGATTTTGCAGAGGCTGGATCTGATTTAATTACAGTTCATGCTGAAGCAATAGATGATATTAAATCAGTTATAAATGAAATTAAAAAATATGGTTGTAAAGCAGGTATTTCGATAAATCCTGATACAGATGTTGATTGTATAGAAGATACAATACCACTTGTTGATCTTGTCCTTGTTATGTCAGTTTATCCTGGTTTTGCTGGTCAAAAATTTATAGAAGATGTTGTTCCAAAAATTAAAGAAGTTAAAAAAATTATAGATTCAACAGATAAAAAAATTCATCTTGAGGTCGATGGTGGAATTACCAACAAAACTTCTAAAGTTGTAATTGAAAGTGGTGCAGATGCACTTGTAGCAGGAAGCTATATTTTTAAAAGTAAAAACTACGCGAAAGCCATTGATTCCTTAAAAAATTAAATTTTTATATTAGTCCTGCTGCTAGGTCTCTTATTACCTTTTCTTTATCTTCTGCCTTTACAACTCCACTTGCAAGAAGCACACCTGTTGATCCTAGTTCAACTGCTTTTTTAACGTCAACTCCGTTTTTAACTCCAGCACCACAAAGAACCTTTACGTCTTGATCTATTTTTTTAACTGCTTCTACACTTTTTTTAACAATTCCTGGATCTGCAGTTGTAACTGATATGTCTCCACCAATTAATTCGGGTGGTTCTACTGCTACAAAATCTGGTTTGAATGTAGCAATTGCTTTTGATGTTGATACATTATTTGAGCAAACTATATGATCAAGTCCAAGCTCCTTTGCACGTGTTATACATACATCAATATCTGCTAATTTCAAACGGTGTTCGCTATGATTAATGAGCGTACCTACTGCTCCAGCATCTTTTACTGCTTCTGGAAGTGTCCAGCCGGTATGGCTTCCTGGTTTTATAGGATCAATATGCTCTGCATAAACAGGAATTGATACATTTTCAGATATCATTTTGATATCTGTTGCCTGAACTGATATTGCCATGCTTACACCTGTTTCAGCACCTACTTTATCCATAATTTTAGCAATTTCTAATGCTTTATCACCAACTGCTTGGATATATGTTTTAACATTGAGAACTATCGCTGGTGTTTTTAACATATTTTTTTATCACTCCTCAATTGTAAAATAGGTAAATCGATGGTATTTAATATAATCTTTGATATTTCATGCAAGTATTACTATGGATCTTTTACCTCAGGCAAGTTTATTCCTTGGAATTATACCCGCTCTATTCATTATGTATATAAGTCTCAAAGGTTATGATGAATATTACAAAGATAAAACAATTTTTATAACTTTTATTGCAGGTATAATAATGGGTTTTATTGCAGCTTTTGTGCAATTGTTTTTCTTTGGTGGTATTATATTTGTCTCAATTGTGGTTCTTGCAATTTTTGATCAGTTGTTTAAGACAATGGTTCTAAATATCGGAAGATTTCAACATAATAAAGAAACACCCATCTATGGTTTATCGCTTGGTCTTGGTTTCGGTTCCTCATTTACTCCTTTTATGCTTATCGCGGCATCATACAGTCCTTACATACCAAACGATATCTACATTTTGTCACTTATTGCTCTAGGATCTTTAGGAATTATATTTTTCCATGGAGCAACAGGTGCATATATTGGATATGGAATATTTGAAGGAAAATTAATTAAAAAATTGATTTTTTGTATCATTTTACAAATGCCTTTAAGTTTCTTGAGTATGATGACTATCAATTCTGATTTATCTTATCTTTGGTTACAATTTGTTTTTGTTTTAGCAGCAATCATCTACGGAATAATTATCTTTTTGTATGTAACAAAAAAGATTTTACCTTTGATTAAAGAAAATAAAAAAAAGAAAAAATAGGTATTTTACCTATTCTTATTTTGCAGCAGCTGCTGGTATTTTATCTGGTAGTGAGAAGAACGCAACAATTTGCATTATTTCTGCAATTAATAGTATTATTGCTCCAATGCCAATTATTAATAATGCAGCTCCAATCAAATACAAAAGTCCAGTTGTACCAAATAAACCAACTTTTGTATGATCTGATATGCTTTTGAAACTCTTTTTAAGGAACAATGTTGATATTAACATTAATATCCAAAATACTACTACAGATAAGCAACATCCTCCAATTAAAGTTTCAAGACTGCCAAAAACTGCTGTTGGATCTGATATTCCTGCTTCGGTTTGTAATGTATTATAAAGTGCCATAAAGTCAAATCCGATGGTAGCACCTAAGCTAAAAGCCATTATACCGACTAATGCAACAACAGCAACTATTTGCAGTATAAAGGACAACAAATAGTTCTTAAATATTGATTTATCTTTTGTCAGTTCTGCGATGTAATAAACAGCTAAAATCACTAGTATAAATCCTATTAATGGTAGAATGAATCCAAGCATTGGTACAAATGTTCCAACTAGCATTAGTATTGTTCCTATTCCTCCAAACATTTTTGCATTTTTCAAATCAGCCATTTTTTTATCTTTCCTCCCTATTATATTTATGATTAGAAGCTATTTTAAATATAAAAGAATATCGTTTTTTATAATTATAATTATTTTAACTTATTTTGGATATTTCTATTGTCATACATGTCCTTAAATTCGTCTATAATGACACTAAGAGCAATACCACATACAGCACCTGTCAAAAGACCGCTTAATAAACGAGTCCAATTCGAACTTTCCCATAATCCTATAAGCTGTCCAAAACCATCTATGGCTAATGGAGAAATTCCAATTAACAATAATATTAGTATCTTTTCATCAAATTTCATTTTATAAAAAATCATTAATCCTAAACCAATAGCAAGACCTATCCATATAGCTGTGCATCTTGCACAAAATGGCATTTGATTGCCATTTATAAAAAATGATCTTTCAGCTTTCTGATGACACAATCTATCACCACACCTATAAACAAAATCAAAAGGAAAGGGGATTTTTCCTATTTCTTCATTATTATCCGAAACTAGAGAAATACCTGTGAGATTTGTTATGCTGTTTGCGGGTATAGATAATGGAGCTAAAAATTGAAGAATGGCCCAAGCGAAAAATATTAAAAAAACAATAAGAACTAGTTTAGAAAACTTTTCCCTTATTTCCATTTTTAAATTCATCTCTTGATTTAAAAATAATTATAAAAGCAATGATGCTTAGAATAGATCCTATAAAAAAGAAACCGAAAGAAAAGATAGCAAGAAAAGAACCCATTATAGCAATATCAAAATGTTCACGCTTTAAACAGGCAATAATAGAAAGAATTGCAAAAACAGAAAAAATTATTAAAATAGCAGAACAACCTAATGGATCATATTCTATTTTTTCATTTGGCCCTGTACCATTTTCCAATTCGATAGTTGATTCTGAAGTCATAAATGGTATAACAAGTATCTCTAACTTTTGAGATTTATAATCTTGCTTTGAAATACTAATTTCTTTAATACCTGGCTCTATTCTTTCTCCTTTATAGATGCCATCTTTGTTTTGTTTTATTATAGTATTATTAATCATCACAGTTGCATTATCTATTGTATTATTATCACAAGAAATTATATTTAATTCAATTGTACCAAAAGAACCTAGATCTGAAGCAGCACTCATTGTAGATTCAACAAATACTTCAGAAAAAAAGGCAGTCGTAATTCCTATTGAAAAAACACAAACCAGAAGTATTACAGCAATCATAGGCTTTTTTGTTTTTGGTTTAATTGATGATAGAACCGTTTTACGAGGTTCACCGTGCTCCTCCCATGAATAATTTTCAAGATTATCATCTTTTTTAGCTTTAATATTGAACTTATGCTTGCAATCTGGGCAGGCAACTAATTTTTTATCCCCTGTCTCAGGCATATCCACGATGAATTCATTTTTACATTTTGGACATGCTGCCTTACCCTTCATTAGACTCACCAAGAGCATGATATAAATACTCTGTTAAGTACGTTTCTATAATTTACAAATTTACAAACACAAAATAACTCTAAAATAATAATCTTTTATATAAAACCATTTGTGCATTATATTTATATAACAATTCCTTATTCTCGGTACAACTAAATGGGACGGAATAAAAAATGGCAAGATTTCCCGAAGCAGAGCAAAGGATATTAAATAAGAAAATTTGCATGAAATGTGGGGCGACAAATGCACCGCGTGCAGAAAGATGCCGTAGATGCAAGTCTAAAGAACTCAGAATTAAAGCAAAAGAGGGAAGAGGAGTCTAATCTCTTTTTTTTAAATAACCGTCATATTTAAGAGCATTATTTCTTTTTTGAAATGAAGGTTGAATAGATTATGCCAGAGACAAAGTAAAAAAAACAGAAGATTTTCACGAGTGGTATAATGAAATAGTTGAGCTTTCAGATCTTTGTGATAAGAGATACCCTATAAAAGGTATGAACGTATGGAAGCCATATGGCTGGACTTTGATGGGTTTTGTTGATCAGCTAATAAAAGATGAAATGAGAAAAACAAATCATCAAGAAGTAAATTTTCCTTTACTCATCCCTGAATCATCTTTTAAAAAAGAAGAAGAACATATTGAAGGTTTTGGTAGTGAAGTATACTGGATTACACATGCTGGTCTAAATAAACTTGAAGAAAAATGGCTTTTGAGACCAACATCAGAAACTGCAATGTATCCAATGTTTTCTTTATGGATTAGATCACATGCAGATTTACCTTTAAAAACATACCAAATTGTAAATACGTTTAGATATGAAACAAAGCAAACACGCGCTTTTATAAGAGTAAGAGAAATCCATTTCTTTGAGGCACATACCTGTCATGTCGATTTTGAAGATGCTGAAAGACAAATTAAAGAAGACAAAGAAATAGCAAATAGATTATTTGATAAATTATGTCTTCCTTTTATTTTTTGTAAAAGACCTGAATGGGATAAATTTGCAGGGGCAGATTATACCATAAGCCTTGATGTATTAATGCCATCTATGAGAACACTACAGTTAGGATCAATTCATCAATACAGAGATAATTTTTCAAAACCTTATGAAATTAAATATGAAACAGAGGAAGGAAAACACAAATATTGTCATCAAACAACCTATGGAATGAGTGAAAGAATACTTGGGGCCTTAATTGGGATACACGGTGACAATAAAGGTCTTGTAATGCCACCAGCTGTTGCACCTACTCAAGTTGTGATAATACCAATTATTTTCAAAGGAAAAGAAAAAAATGTAATTGACAAAGCAGATAAACTATATGAATCTCTAAATAAAAAGAATCTAAGAGTGATAAATGATAAAAGAGATATAACATCAGGTAGTAAATATTATGATTGGGAATTAAAAGGGGTTCCAATAAGAATTGAGATAGGTCCAAAAGATGTTGAAAAAGATCAGATTGTAATAGTGAGAAGAGACACATCAGAAAAAGAGTTTGTAAAAGAAGAAGACGCAATAGATAAAATAGATGAAACATTAGAAATAATATCTAAAAACCTGTATCAAAAAGCAAAAAAAATCCTAGATGAAAATTCACATGTAGTAGAAACAATTGAAAAAGCAAAGAATTTAAAAGGCATAATTGAGCTTCCTTGGTGTGGAAATGAGGGCTGTGCACTTGAAATAGAAAATATTTTAGATGGAAACACACTGGGCGAGCCTATAGATAAAAAAGAATGCACTGCTCCTTGCCCTGTATGTAATAAAAAGGCAATAACTTGGATGAGATATGCAAAATCATATTAAAGAGAGGTAAAAAACATGAGTGGAAAAATAACAAATTTTTTAAGAGAATATGTAGTAATTTTTAGTGTTATTCTGACAATACTAGGTATAATTTTATTATTTTTTGGAGTAACACCTATTTGGTTTTCAGATATTCCAAAATCTTTGTTTGGTCTAACTGAAGATGGCCTTGGGTGGCTTTATTATTTGTTAGTACTTGGTTTTATATCATTTCTTACAGGTGTATATTATCTATTTACATACTTTAAAAATAGAAAATTTATTTTAAAAGAACTAAAAACGAATAAAAGATCTGAACTTCTAAAAAGACACTTGGAACTTAAAAAAACTACAAAACACATGCCATCTAAATACCAAAAAATGTTAAAAGAAAAAGAAAATGAACTTCATTTAAGATGATTCATCTTTTGGATGGTGAGTTTATATAGCAAAGTTCTATGTTATACTTGTTGAACCAAAATATAGTGGAAATATTGGTGCTGTTGCAAGACTGATGAGAAACTTTGATTTTAAAAATCTTATTCTTGTAAACCCTTGTAAATTAGATGATGAATGTTATGCTCGAGCTATGCATGCAAATGATATTTTAGATGAAGCAAAGTTATTTGATAGCTACAAAGATGCAATAAAAAAGATAGATTATCTTGTTGCAACATCTTCTATTGAAACTCAAAATGACAAAAAACATCTTAGAAATGCAATAACTGTAGATGCTCTATCTGAAAAATTGATAAGTTTAGAAGGGGACATCGGCATTGTTTTTGGAAGGGAAGATTATGGTTTGTTTAATGAAGAGATAGCTGAATGTGATGCTCTTTTAAAAATTCCAACTAGTGAGTCATATCTTTCATTAAATTTATCTCATGCTGTTGGAATTGTTTTATATTCGCTTTTCATAAGGAAAAATACTTTAGATAAAGAAAAAGTAGTTATAGGTAATATCGAAAAGCAAAAATTATATAGTTTTTTTAAGGAATTGTTAGAAGAAATAAATTACCCTTGCCATAAAAAAGAAAAAACAGAAATTATGTTTAAAAGATTGATGGGTAGAGCAACACCATCAAAATGGGAGTATCACACACTCATGGGTGTTTTTAGTCAGGCACTTAACAGAATAAAAAGACAAAAATAATATTTTTTTTACACGGTTTCTATACTAAAAATAACCTTTGAATTTTTTAATGAAGCATGTACCTTATCTGCAAACCATATCAGTTCATCAACATCCACTGTTTCCTCGTCCCACTCATATACAAAATCATAGTTTCCCTTAGTTGCTTTAAATCCTAGATTTAACAATTGATTTTTTACATCAGATGGGCTATTTCCTTCGCTATTAAACATGATTGTTAGATATGTTTTCATTTGTTTCACTTCATTTTAGAAATCAAAACAATGGTATTTAAATCATTTTAAAAATCTCTTTTTATGTTAAAATTTTAGACGCTATATATTGGATATGGTATAAAACAAATTATTAGAATAATAATAGCTAAAACAAAGAGTATCTTTCTTTTTATATCAAGTTTTGTGTCATCATTTAAAGGAGGGGGATGAGAAGTACCCATCATAAAAATAATTATAAACGCAAAAAACCACCATCCTGTAAATACCATAATGAAAATTGCTAGCCATGCCATATATTTCTGTTTTTCTCCTAATATTGCTCTAAATATATGTCCTCCATCAAGCTGACCGGCAGGTAATAAATTGATTGATGTTAATAAAAAACCTACCCATCCTGCAAACAATATTGGGTTCATCTCAATAGTTAAGCTTTGAGGTAAATTATGTATTAAACTTACTAAAACATCTATAAATACTGAACTTCCAAAAATAATTGTTCCTGAAGAAATTTCTTCAATTGGAACTTGTGGTACAATTTCAGCTGTTGCTATACCCAAAATTGTTACTGGAATTGCAACTAAAAATCCACACAATGGCCCTGAAAACCCGATATCAAAAAGAGCTTTTTTATTTGGTATTGGCTCTTTACTGGAAATTATCGCTCCAAATGTACCAATATTAAACGATGGTAAAACAGGTGGTATTGGGATAAAAAATGGAAAAGATGTAGAAACATTATGTCTTTTTGAAATAAAGTAATGTCCCATTTCATGTATAAAAAGAATGCTCATCAATGGAAATGCAAAAAACAATCCACCAAAAAATAGATTTTCTACTTTTAGAACATCCATTGGATTTGCTATACTCCAAATATCAAAACTTCCCATATGTAGTATCGAACCGGTTAGAATCGTTGTGATAATTACCCCTATCAAAAGACCAATATTAACCCAAATAGGTTTTTCTTTTCTATTTGGATTTTTTAAGATGTATATTATGTCTTCTCCTTTTTCGTATCTAAGCATTGGAAAATATCCTTTTTCTGAAAGAGATTTTCTAAGCTCTTCAAATTTTTCTTCTAAGTTTTCTTTATCAATCCTGCAAAAGAAAGCTGCGCTGTTGGTGTTGTATCTCATATCATAAAAAGGAAATCTTTGAGCCACTTCTTTTTTTAATAAATCAATATCAAGATTCGTAGTAGTTTTATTTTCAAAGAAATTCCAACCATCAGACATTTTGCATTGGCCGGTATATATTCTGTTTTATAAAATCTTTGCAAGAAATAACTATTTATCCAGTATATTTATTTATAACTTCTTTTATGCAGGAATAGTGAGCCATAATGACAGTTGATCTTGTGATTGGAACACAATGGGGCGATGAAGGTAAAGGAAAAGTTGTAGATTACTACTCTAAAGATGCTGATTATGTTGTACGTTTTCAAGGGGGAGCAAATGCAGGTCATACAATTAAAGTTAAAGATGAGGAATACAAGCTTCATTTGATACCATCTGGGGTTATACAAGGAAAAACAGGCGTTATTGGTAATGGTGTTGTATTAGACCCCGAGATATTAATCAAAGAATTAAATGATCTTAAAAAACGAGGATTAAGACCAAAACTTATGATTAGCGATAGGTCAAATATTATAATGCCATATCACAAAATTCTTGATGGTGCTGAAGAGAGATACTTGAGTGAAAAAAAAATTGGAACAACCAAGAGAGGAATTGGGCCTTGTTATAGTGATAAAATTGCAAGAAACGGTATAAGATTAATCGATATAGTTGATAAGGATAAACTTAGTAAGAAACTAGATCTGATAATTCCGATTAAAAAACGTATTTATGAAGCATATAAAATTGATGAAAACCTTGATAAAAATAAGATTCTAAAAATGTATAGTAATTATGGAAAAACATTGAAACAATATTTAGCAAAAACCCATATAGAAATTAACAATGCAATAAAAAACAATAAAAAAATCCTTCTTGAAGGTGCACAAGGGACAATGTTAGATGTTGATTATGGAACTTATCCATATACTACTTCTTCTAATACAATAGCTGGTGGATTTAGTACAGGAACAGGCATTAGTCCAAAAAAGGTAGATGATATAATAGGGATAGTAAAAGCATATACAACAAGAGTTGGTGAAGGTCCTCTTCCAACTGAGCTTTTTGATGAAAACGGGAAACACTTGCAAGAAAAAGGACATGAATTTGGAACAACAACAAGCAGACCACGTAGATGTGGATGGCTTGATCTCGTGGTCGTAAATCACTCTTGCACGATTTCTGGTGTAACAAAGCTTGCAATAACAAAACTTGATGTTCTTAGCGACTTAGATAAAATTAAGATATGTACAAAATATGTTTTAGATGGAAAAGAAATAGATTACTTTCCAGCAAACATAAATGATGTGGAAATGTGTAAACCAGTTTACAAAGAATTTGAAGGTTGGAAATCAATTGATTCCAGATCAAATGCTTTTTCTGATTTGCCAACAGAAGCGCAAAAATACTTAAAATTCATAGAAAAACGATTAAAAATTCCATTTTCTTTGATATCAATTGGTCCAAGAAGAGAAGAAACAATTAATCTATGATTTTATAATGTTTTTTTAACATTCAATGCAGTTTGAATCCAGCGTAAATAGGAATTTATTGATGCACGAAGTGAGCTTATATCTTCTGAAACAACTTCTAAAAAAAGTTTTTTACCAGATGTAGAAATATTTACATTTGTCTTCGGAATTTTGTGTTTTATTTCAGGAATTATTGAATCAACCACTACCTTTAGATCAGAGGTCGAATCGAAACTAATGGTAAAATTTGCTTTTTTCATAAAAATTAGTTTTATTTTGATTTGATACGTTTTGCAACAGTTGGGCGTTCTTTATAGAATAATTTACTACCACAATATGGACATTGCATACCTATATTTTTAACATCAAATTTAACGCTTTTTTTACAAAGACCACATTTGTAGCCAGCCATATCTATTTCTCCTTTTTTTCTTTAACTTCTTCTTTTTTTGTTGTTGTCTCTGGTGCTATTTCCCCTTTAAGCATCTTTTCTACATTTTGTCCGGCTTCTGTACTTGGCTGATACGCTCCACCTGCAAATTTTATTCCACATTTTTTGCATAACCATATACTTGTATCAAGTCTTTTTACCTTTTTGTGCCCGCAACTTGGACATAAGTGTTTTGCTCTTTGAATTAGCTCAACATTTCTTATACGCGCTCTTGATTTAACTCCATATCGAGCTTGAAAACGTCCTGCTGGCCCTACTTTTTTTGTTCTTTTTGCCATATTTATTTACCTACGCTTTTGTATAATTGTTCTCTGATTTTTTTTCCGTTATCAACAGAGACTTTAATAACTTTTTTAACCTCGTCGACAGTAAAACTACCATTTAAACCTTTTTGCATAGCACGAATATCACCTTTTTTATCAGTTGCAACTGTTAAACGCGCATCTGCAATTTCTTCTTCATCCAGGCTTGGATCTATTACTATTACACCATCGAATTTTGCAGATGTGCATGAAATTGGCGGTTCTTTTAATGGTATAGGAAAATCCTTTGGATGATCTTTCAAATATTTTTTAATTTCAGGATATTTATCTTGTAATTTTTCTATCATTGGTGTGAGTCTTTCCATAGGGACTTTAGTCTTCATTAATGCTGCAAGTGCTGCTAAACTTGCTGCGTCAAACAAATTACCATCATAATCAATTATGTGAATATCTATAAATACCATCCATATTTTTTCACTAGGTATAATACACAATTTATCGACTTCTATTATCTCTGATTCACGAATTCCGCGATCTACTACACGAGCAAGTTCGATCGCCTTTTCATCTGGTGGGCCTGATTCAAAATCAGGAGAGGCCATTGGTATCATTTCAGCAGCAGTAGTCATAACACCAGAATCAGGTGTATCAGGATATGGATCTCCAAGATCCATTTTTATCCCTGCAATTACTTGTGTGTTTCCAATTGTTACCTTTGCAGAACCTTCTGCTTTACTGATAACATTTGTTTCTATTTTTATATCTCTAAACTCATCAAGTTTTCTACCGTCTACTCTTTTCCCTTCTTTTGCAAGTTTTATAATATAATCTTTTTTAATTTCAGCAGTTAAAGGCATTTATTTACCTCCCGTTTTTTGATATTTTTCAAGAATAGCTTTTTTCTGTATTTCTGAAACAGTTTTACATCCATTAATTGCAAGATTAAGCGCTTCATCAAATTCATCATGTGTTAAATGACCATCCATCTGTAAAAGAAGTATCTTTCCTGATCTTGGTGAAATAGCTATTGGTAAATCTGCTTCTCCAAAATTGTCCTCTTCTTTACCAAGATCAAGTACAACTTTTCCTTCTATTTTTCCTGCTGCGCATGAAACTGGTATGTCCCTCATTGGAATACCTGCATCTACAAGTGCCACTGCTGCGGCAGTAAGTCCTGCGCATCTAGTTCCTGCCTCTGCGTCAAGAACTTCTATGTTTACATCTATTGAAGCGCGAGGATATTTTTCAACAAGTATAACATTTTCAAGAGCTTCTGAAATGACCTTTGATATTTCACGACTACGTCTATCGGGACCTGGTCGTTTTCTATCATCGACACTAAAAGCAGCCATGTTATATTTTGCTTTTACAACTGCTCTTAATGGATTCTGAGTATGACGCGGTATTGCTTCACGTGGTCCATATACCGCTGCGAGTACCTTATTTCCACCCCATTCGAGATAACATGAACCTTCAGCTCTATGAAGCACTCCTGCTTCGATCTTGATTTGTCTTAACTCGTCTGGTTTTCTGCCATCGAGTCTTTTTCCGTTTTTTAATAATTCTATATCTGATTTCATTTTTAATGCACGTCCTTTGAGTCTTTTTCTAATAAATCTTTAATTTTGTTAGTTAAACCATAAGATAATGATTCTTCTTCGATTTTTTTTATAGTGTCAATTACTTTTTTAACACCCTCTTCTTCTCCATCAATCCATATCCTTCCATTTTGACCAACAAAAATACGACAACGAGTGTATTTTTTAATTAACGATATCATTGATGCTTTTTTTCCTATAATTCTTGGAACCTTTGAAGGTTCTACATTAACTATATTTCCGCCTTTTACTTTGTAAAGATTTCTATCTTTCAATGTTATTTGTAATTTTTTTTCTTGATCTACTTGTAAAATCTTTGCCATTACAGTATCGCCCATATTAAGATATTTTTCGGTTTCATTGAAATCTACATCCCATGGCACTTCATTTACGTGTAAAAGTGCAGGATATGCTGCGTTTATATCAACTAACCAACTGGAAGACATCGCCTCTATTACTATGCCTATTACAAAATCGCCTTCAATTGGATCATATCGGCCTTTAAGTGGTACAACGTTGATATAATCCGAATTGGCATTTAAAACACCAAGAACTTCAGCATATATCTTACCGTCCTCGATGAATGTTCCTCTACCGGCTTTTTTGCTTTTTAAATCACCCAAAAGTTGGCTTGGGATAACAATTTCGCGTGTTTCTTTGTTCATAAAAACCCTTAACCCTTATATGAATCACTTTAAAATCTTTGTGGATACATTACCTTTTGTTACACCATTTATTTCATCATAAAATTTATTTTGCATACCTGCAGCAAGTTTAATGATTCCTAACCATGATCCATCTGATTGCCAATCTTCTCTTTCTAATGTTCCAAAGTTTCTAATTGTTCCATATGCCTTTCCTATATGTTCAGGTGGAATTTTTACAGATATTCTTACTTGTTCCATCGATATTGGTATTATTGGTCTCAAAGCTTCTATTATAGTTTTAACTTGCTCACTAACTGATTTAAAAGGATCTACATGGACCCCAACTTGCTCCATTGCAAGTTCTATTCTTTGTCTTGGATGTGGCGCTTTGGTTTTTGGGTCCATAGCGTTTCTTGCGATATTTTCAATAATTCTATTTGTTTTGTTTTTCTGCATTTTATTTCGTTGCTCTGTTGTTAGCTGTATATCTCCTTTTTTTATTATTATCTTTGCAATTTCTTCTATGTTTGTTGTGCCAAATGCTTTTTGTAAAGCCTCTTCTGATGCATGTTCACCTTTTTTTACATCCTCAAATATTGAATCTATTGCTAGATTGCTCAATATATTGACATCTTTTCCATCAAGAAAGTCTGCTGCAACATAAGGATCTATCAATATTTCAAAATGCTCATCTTGTTTTTTGTATCTGGCTATTACTGCATCATCAAGACTTACCAAATCTATTTTCCTCCAATTGCCTTTGTCACGATTTCTTTTGTTTTTTCTTGTGATAATATTGTAAATTTTTGATCTTTATCAACTAGCCCGATTTCTGTTGAATCTGGATTTAGTTTTCCTTCCGTTGCTTTATTTAATGCCTTTACTGCCATATTTATTGCTTCATCTTTTAAGAGGTCTTCTTTATAATTACTTTCAAAATAGCTCATTGCACCAGATCTTCCAGATCCTTCACTACTTGCTTTATATTCCATCAATGCTCCTGATGGATCAGTTGAAAATAATCTGGGTCCAGTATCATCAACACCTGCAATTAAAAGCGCAGTTCCAAAAGGCCTTACTCCACCATATTGAGTATATGTTTGTTTAAAATCACATATTCTTTTTACTAAAGTTTTCACACGTATTTTCTCATCATATGTTATCTCATTTATCTGAGCATCAACACGTGCTCTGTCTATTAAGGATCTTGCATCTGCTACAAGTCCTGATGTTGCACAGCCTATGTGATCATCAATTTCAAATATTTTTTCTATAGAACTTGGTTCTACTAATCTAGAAGTTACTCTTTTATCTACGCTTAATACGACTCCCGTCTTATATTTTAATCCCACAGTTGTGGTCCCTCTTTTAACTGCTTCTCTAGCATATTCTACCTGAAATAATCTTCCGTCTGGAGAAAAGACAGTTATTGCTCTATCATATGCCATATTTGTTGGTTGCATTTTTATTTTTCACCTCATTTTCCTTCAATATATTATTAACTTTATAAACTAAGATTTTTACTGATTTTTTACAGAGAATATACTAATCATGTATATACTTTGTTATGTAGGAGCCTATAATCTTATAATTAATTCTCTCTTATTTTATCTTGATCTTTCCTTGTCGCCCCATATTATTTTATGTATCTGTAATCCAAGATTAACATCAAGTCCATCTTCTAAAATCCATTCAGCAAGTTTATCAATTTTTGTTCCCCATAATGGTTGAAAAAAAATGTATGAATCTAAATTATATTTTTTAATTATGTTTTTTGAATATTCATAATCTTTTCTGTCTTTTATTATAAACTTGATTTGGTCTTTTTTTGTCAAATGTTTTATGTTTTCAAAAATCATTTTATCATGCATTTTTGACGAAGGACATTTTATGTCCATGGAAACCACTAGATTTTTTATTTCTTTTATGTTCGAAATATCAATACTCCCATTGGTTTCTATTATTAATTTATAACTGCTTTTTAGAAGCTTTTCAATCAGATTGTTTAAATCTTTTTGTAATAAAGGTTCTCCTCCAGTTATACAAACTTTGTTACATTTATACTTTTTAATCCCTTCAATTATTTTAATTATTTCTGTTTCGTTACCTTGTTCATATGAATATGTGGTGTCACAAAACTTGCATCTTAGATTACAGCCTGTAGTTCTAATAAAAATATTTGGTTTTCCTGCCCATTTTCCTTCGCCTTGTATCGAATAAAATATTTCATTTACTTTCATTATTTTTTTATCATATTTTTCAGGTACTTAAATGTTTTACATGCATATGCACCTGTATACACACCTGCAAATAAAGGTAATATATCAAGTATGTATTCATTTGTATTAACTAGTATATATTCACGTGAGATGGGATGCTTGATGGGATTTAGATTTGTACTAAAAAAGAGTAGTACAGCTGCTATTGGTATTGGTGCAATGGTAATTTTCATTGGAATGGTTTTGGTTGCGGGTATCGCAGCTTCTGTTATAATTCAAACTGCAAATACATTAGAAACAACTGGTATGGAATCTGGATCACAAACTACCGCTGAAGTTGCAACTGGTATTAGAGTATGCGATATAGAGGGACAAAAAGCAACTGCATGGAGATTTAGAAATGTAAGTGGAAGTGGCAACTCCTACTGGGCAAACAACACTGTTACCAATCTGACTATAACTGTTTCACCAAGAGCAGGATCTCCGCCGGTTGATCTTAGCCAAATAGTTATAGAAATTTCTAATTCTGATGTTAAAAGTATTTTAACATATAATACAGGAGAGCCAGAATTTGTGTCTAGCGTTCCTTCAAATGGAATTTTTAGCAGTACAGATGGTGCAAATAATATTTTCGAACAAGAATCTACTACTTTTGGTATTATTGAACTTGAAGATGCAGATAACTCATGCGGAGCTGATACTCCTGTAATAAATAGAGGAGATATGGTAATGATTTGTATAAATGCATCAGCTTGCTTTAATGGATGTAGCGCAAGAACAGATATATGGGGCACTATTATACCTGAGGGTGGATCGATATCTATGTTTAGTTTCAGGGTTCCGGGTCTTGGATCTGATACAGTTTTTGATTTATATTGATTCTATGCATTTTTAAAGGGTTTTATTTTCCTAGCTAAATATAAGAAAGGTGTATCACAAGTTGCTACAATTACTTTCATTATCATCGATGTTAGAAAAATTTGTAAAATAATATCCCATGGAAATACACCAAAAAAAGCAATTAATGTAAATATTACATTATCCAATAATTGACTACAAATAGTCGACAGGTTATTTCTCAACCATAAAAGTTTCTTCTTATGCTTTTTTTTGAGCTTAGCAAAAAACCATACATCATGACTTTGTGAAATAATGTATGCTACTAGACTTGCAAAAGCAATTCGCGGTAAGACCGAAAATACATTGGTTAAACTGTCACTTAACTCTTTAGATTCATATGGGATAAATTGAATTGTTAACTGCATTAAAATTGTTGTCGAAATTAAAATAAAAAAACCAATCCAAACTGCTTTCTGGGCATCTTTCTTTGTATGGTTTTCATTTAGGATATCTGTTACTAAGAATAATGATGCATAAACAACATTTCCTAAAGCTGTCACAAGTCCAAAAACCTGAACTGTTTTCATAACCTGGATATTTGCAAGGATCACTGCCATAGCTGTCCAAATATATAGACCTGTTTTTCCAAACAGTTTGTAAGATAAAACGACCATAAATAAACTAAGAATCAGCGTCCCGATCCAGAGTAGCTCGTTGATCATCCTGCGAGGAAATATTTAATTTACTTTTAATCTTTCCATATTTTAATGGGTAAACTAGATTTTCAAGTAAAATCACAAGCTGGACGTGCAAGAACAGGACTTTTAAAATTAAAACATGGAACTGTTGAGACTCCCGAGCTTATGCCAGTTGCAACAAAAGCTACAGTAAAAGCTCTTTCTGTCGATGACTTAAATGAGATAGGTGCACAATTCCTTATTTGTAATACCTATCATCTGATGTTGCAACCAACCGCTGATATTGTAGAAGAGATGGGTGGGCTGCATAAATTTATGAATTGGAAAAAACCACTCGTCACAGATAGTGGTGGCTTTCAAGCATTTTCTTTAGGTTTTGGTAAGGAACATGCTGTTGGTAAAATGTATTTTCCTGGTGAAGAATATTCAGAAGGTAAGCCAAAGGGAAAATCAATAGCGAAGATTAGTGACAAAGGTATTTCTTTCAGATCAATTTATGATAATTCACGTCAATATTTAACTCCAGAAAAATCTATAAAGATTCAAGAAAAATTAGGCGCAGATATGATACTTGTTTTAGATGAATGTACCTCTCCATTATCCAGTAAAGAGTATACCGCAAATAGCTTAGAACGTACTCACAAATGGGCTGAAAAATGTTTAGATATTCATAAAACAGATCAAGCACTTGTAGGTATCGTTCAAGGTGGACATTGGCAAGATTTAAGAGAAAAGAGTGCAAAATATATGGATTCATTGGATTTTGATAGTTTTGCAATAGGCGGATCTCTTGGAAAATCTAAAAAAGATATGCATAATGTCTTAGATTGGGTAATTCCAAATCTTTCTGAAGATAAACCTCGTCATCTATTGGGTATTGGTGTTGTTGAAGATATCTTCGAATCAGTTGAAAGAGGAATTGATTTATTTGATTGCGTTTCACCTACAAGAATTGCTAGAAGTGGTTTCGCTCACATAAGTCCTCCAATTGGAACAAAAAATAACAAGTATCGATACAAACTAATGTCTATTAAGAATAGAATGGATGATAAACCAATTGATCCAAACTGTGATTGTAAAGTATGTAAAAACTATTCACGGGCCTATGTTTATCATCTTTTAAAAACAGAGGAAATAGTTGGCTTTAATCTTATTAGCTATCACAATGTGTATTTTATGCTTGAATTAATGAGAGAGATCAGAAAGGCAATAGATGATGGAAATTTTCAGAAATTAAAACAAGAATGGTTGGAATAATTACACTCTTTAAAAATATATTATTTTGTTTTTTTGAAACTAATTCCAGCGATAGATGATACAAATTCAATAGATGCATTAAATATTTCTTTATCTTTTAGATAATCCTCAGATTTAGCTCTATTTATTAGAATCCATTCTCTCATTTTTCTTCCCATTGGTTCAAAAGGAACAATTTCTTCCCTTTTTAATAATTCATCTTTTAATGATTCGGGAACTTTCACACAGACACCTTTCATGAAAAGTGATGCAAAAAGTTTTCCTCCTACATAATATGCAGGATGTCCATACATCTTTCCTGGTTTTACAATTGGAATGCCCAGTAAAAACGAATCAAGGGCTTCTTTGTGTTTTGGATTAAATTCTACATTACTCAATTTTAACTCCTCCTATTTGTAATTCTCCCAAGGTTTCTTATTCTCTCTTAATAGAATTACTGCCTTATTAATGCGTCTTTTTCTTGTTTCTTCTTTTTTAGCGCTGTTGACCCAATGGATGTACATAATTTTATGAGATTTAGAAATCTTTTTAAAATTTTCATGTGCTTTTATTTCTTTTTTTAATGCCTTGTTTAAATCTTCAGGTATTACAAGTTTTTCTTTTGTTGTTGGAGATTGTAGATTATTTTTCATTCCATATTCATATTTTGAAAGACCAATCTCTTTCATTTTACCTTGCTTTATCATTTTTTTTACTCGATTAATGTTAAGTTGTGACCATATGCTATTAAGATTTCTAGGAGTGTATCTTTGAGTGTATTTCTCTTCATCAATACGTTTTATAGTACTATCTATCCAACCAAAGCACAATGCTTCTTCGACAGCATCATCATATGGAATTGTTGGTTTTTTTGTGTGTTTTTTATAGTATATCAACCAAATTTCTTTTTTTGTATCAAAATTTTTTTCAAGCCATTTACGCCAGTTTTCTCTGTTAGTTAAATATAACGTTTCACCTACTTCCAAATTATTTTCACTCCAATAATAAGAAAAAGATTTCCGTTTTTTATATTTTCTTAAAAACATTTTTAAATAATCTAATTAAACTTTACGTATCCACATATGGCATGAATCATCATTATTAGTGGATTTTAAAGTACCAAAAACAATATTCTGACTTCCGACAGGATATTCAATCATAGTTCTAAACCCTTTAACATCTGAATCAAATCCTTTTGGTTTTTCACATTCTTTACTGTTACCAACAATCTCCTGCCAATTACTATTATCATAACAATACAGCTCGCAACCCTTTGTGTTAACTGTACCTACCCAAAGTTTTTCAGAACGATTTAGCATACAGTAAGCATAAAAATTGTTTTTATCGCCAAAGCCATCATTTCTACTATCCCAAAATTCCCATTTTTTCACTCCTAAAACATCATCTCCAATAACTGGGATCCAAGCTTCTCCATTATATTTCCATATTTCAAAACCATGATCGTGACTTAATGCGGCTGTTCCTACGTATAACCAACCATTATAAACTTCTATAGAAGATATGCCATTGTTATTTTGTTCACCAAAGCCATCACCACCTGGAAACTCAACTTTTGTCCAGTTCGTTCCATCAGACGTTTTATACATTTGACATCCATTATGTCCAAGAATTTTTTGCTGGTTATTAGTACCAACATATAGGCTGTTGTTATAGACCTTCATCGACCAAGCATAGATATTGTGAGTTGTATTTTTGTCAACGTCTCTGAAGCCTCTATCTGCTACTTTTTCCCAAGAAGTACCATTAAATGTTCTCCATATCTGACAAAAACCGGTATTAGAATTATTAAAATTTACTGTTCCCACATACAGATACTCTTTAAATATCTCTGAACACCATGCTGCAACATTACTTTTGTCACCAAAACCTTTTTCAACTATTTTCTCCCATTTTTTTCCGTTATACCTCCAGATTTCACAACCCTTTAGAGGGCTTGTTCTTGTTCCAACATAAAAATTATTTTTAAATTCTATTGAAAACCCGATATTAAAATTTAAGATATCTCCAAATCCTGCATCAATATCTGCTTCAGGTAGATTTCCAATTACTTGTTTTAGATTTTTAGTTGTATAGTTATATTTCCATAGTTCACATCCATGGCTTTTTTGAGAGTTGAAAAATGGTATGATGTTCCCCAAATTCCCATTGCCTTTAATCAATCTTATTAGTTCAATATATTTATTTGCTGTAATAGTTTTTAAAAGATTGCAGCTTTGTGTACCAACGTATAATTCTTCTTTGTATATTCCTGCTGCCCTTATGCAACCATTATATTTGTTTCCAAAACCGTTATCAGTTATTATTTCCCATTTTGCGTCTTCAGACTCTGATCCGTTTATTAATGGGATATGTATAAATGTAAGATTAAAAACTAGGATAATAATAAGTAAATCTATTCTTAAATTTCGTTTATCTCTATAAATCATTAATTATTATTTATGACTTAATATATTATATTATTTTTGTATTAAATTGCAACTATTTATCTATTGATTGGAAATTTATATGAGAATAACATTATGATGGGCCTGCTGAGAGGCACACATTTTAACAGGAGTAAATCCAGGTAAAACATTAGGTTTTATATATGGTTTTAATCTGTAACTCTTAAAAGTCAAATATCGGCAAATGATATTTTTGACCGATACCGATATATATTAGTAATTACATATCGGTATATTATGAAATATGCTGATACCGATATTAAGATAAGCGATTTAATTCTAAAGAAAATTAAAATTAAAAAGCAAAAATTAGATTCATTGAGACCACTTCCAAAAGATGCTGTCAAAAGAATTATTGAAGATATTCGACTTAGACATACATATCATTCAGATGCAATTGAGGGAAATACGCTCACCCTTCAAGAAACAAAACTTGTACTTGAAGAAGGAGTTACTATTGGCGGTAAACCATTAAAGGATCATATCGAAGCTAGAAATGATGCTGAAGCATTTGATTTAATGATGGAACTTGTATCTTCTAAAAAGAAATTTTCTCAAGAAATAATCCAACAAATACACGAGTTTGTCATGGAAGGAATAGTTAAAAATCCTGGACAGTATAGAACTGAAAATGTTAGAATAACAGGTGCAAAGATAAACCCTCCAAGCTATCTTAAAATAATTAAATTAATGGATGAATATATTCAAAACATAGAAAAACTTAAACTTCAAACTATTAAAAAGGCAGCTTTTATTCATCATGAATTTGTAAGAATTCACCCTTTTATAGATGGAAATGGGCGAGTAGCAAGACTTCTTACAAATTTTTATCTTATGAAAAAAGGATATCCTCCAATTGTTATTCAGAAAGAAGATAGGAAAAAATACTATAAAACATTAAACAAAGCAGATCAAGGAGACTTATCAGATTTTGCAACCTTTATTGCCCGTTCAGTAAATGAATCAATTCAATATTATTTATCAAGTTTTATTGATGAAGAAAGACTTGAATCATTATCTGATTTATCTAAAAAATCTGATTATTCCCAGGAATATTTAAGCCTTCGAGCAAGACAAGGAAAGCTTGATGCTGTTAAAATTGAAAATATTTGGTATTCCTCGAAAAGAGCTTTAAAAGACTATCACAAAAATTTTAACAAATAATATTTTTTAAAAAAGTGGGCCTGCTGAGATTTGAACTCAAGTCTGTAACTCCCGAAGCTACAAGGATACCAAGCTACCCTACAGGCCCAAAAGATAATTTTTACTTTTTCAAAATAAATAGACCTATAGAAATTGTTTTTGGTAAAAAAAAAATTTATTTTAAGCTTTTAAGTTGTTTAGCAAATTCTGCATACTTTTCTTCAAGAATTTTTGCTGATTCAACTATAGCATCTTTTGCTGTTAATGACCCATCAGTTTCAAGTTTAAATGTATAGCTTGTAGGATTTCTTTGTATAGATATAAAATTGATATTTTCTTTGTCCATGTATGATTCTAAAACAGGTAACTGTTTTTCATCTTTTAATTCAAGTTTATCTTTTTTAATACTTACAAAATCTTTTGGTAGTGTTTCTAAAAATTCTTTTAGTTCGTTTTCTTTTTTCTTATCAAATGTAATATCTACTTTCATGCGATATGCTGGAGCAATTACAGCCTGCCATTTTGCATGGTTTCTACTTGTACCAAGTACAGCTTCAACCTCTAATATCAATCTTTGATCGTTATATAGTTCTACTATTGGAATTTTATCTTCAGTTATCGCCCAACTTTTTTCAGCTGGTTGCAAATCACCAGAAAAAACTGTTCCTTCTCCTTCTTTACTTAATGTATATCTTACTGTGCAACTAGGACATCCCTTGCCCTTACAACTACATTCATCTTTAAAATTAAGAAGACCAAGATCTGTAGGAATTGGTATCAATCCTAATCTATGAGCAATTATTTCATCAAAAAGAGCACTAGTGTTATCATAAATTATCACATCATCAACAGCAAGTTTTGGTAAATCTGATACCATAACTCTTCTAAGAGCATTTACAAAATAAGGGCTAGTATCTTCAAAATCTAAAACAGCTTTCTTTGGTTTAAGTTCTTTTACTTTAGCTTTCATGTTAAATATTCACCTTTAAATTCTTCTGCCTCTTCTTCCACCTTTTCTTCTGCAGCCATCGTGTGGTATTGGTGTCACATCCTCTATTTTGTTTATTTTAAGACCTGCTCTAACAAGAGCTCTGATTGCTGCTTGGGCACCTTTTCCAGGATTACCTCCCTTGTGTCCTCCTTTCCCTCTGACTTTCACATTTACTTTGTCTATACCTTTTTCTTTTACAGCATCTGCAACTGTTTGAGCTACTTTCATAGCTGTATAAGGCGTTCCTTCATCTTTTGCAGAGCTTGTAGCCATTCCGCCACTACAACGTGCAATCGTTTCTGCACCTGTTAAGTCTGTAACAGTTATTATAATATTATTAAACGAAGCAAAAATATGAGCAACTGCAATTCTAGCCATTATTCTTTACCTCCTTTATCTTCCTTTTTCTTATCATTTTCATTGGATTCTGGTTTAACCTCTTCCTTTTTTTCTTCAGCTTTTACTTCTTCTTGTTTAGATTTTTCAGGTTTTGTCTCTTCGGCTGTTTTTTCTTCTTCTTTAGAATCCTCAGCTTTTTGTTCTTTGGATATTTCTTCTTTGGTTTCTATTAGTTTTTCTTCTTCCTTTTTTGGTTCTTCTACCTTTTCCTCAGTTTTTGCTTCTTCTGTTAGCTCTTTTGATGGTTGTTTCTCTGATCGCTCAACTGATTTACCTTCATCCTTAGTTTCAGGTTTAATCTCTTTTTTTGCAATTCCAATTTTTCCTGTATAATCTGATTTTGGCCTAGCAGGATGCATAGAGTCGTTCAATGGAGATAAATCAGTATATCCAATATTCGCCTCTTCTTTTTTTGTAATCATATAACTTGGTATTGTAACTCTTCTTCCTCCAACAGTTATATGCCCATGGGAAATTAGCTGCCTTGCTTGTTTTGGAGTTGCAGCTAATCCTTTCAAATACGTAAGTGTTTGTAATCTTCTTGATAATATCACTTCTGTTTCTAGTGCTAAAACGTCATCTAATGTAGAATTTGTTGGTAATATATTCATTCTACTCAAACGATTTAATAATTGCTCGCTTTCTTTTTTACTTTGCTCATCACCTGTTTGAACACTTGCAAGAAGTTCTCTTGCTTGGCTTCGATAACGTCTTAATTGGGTTTGTGCTTTCCATATCTCTTTTTTGTTTTTTAACCCGTATTTTTTGATTAGCTCATCTTCTTCTTTTATACGTTCCTCTTGCCAAGGATGTTTAGGTGTTTCATATTTTTTCCTGGAAAATTTTGGTTTACCCATAAAAATCACTTAATTTATTTTTTTTGTACCGATTTTTTTGATACGCCAAGAGTTAGACCATATCTGTTGTTTGCTCTGGTTCGTTGCCCTCTTGCACGCAATCCTCTTTCGTGTCTTATTCCCTTGTATGATCTTATCTTTTTCATAATATTTATTTCATCTCTTAGTCTCATCTCAATATGTGAACCAGTCAAATGTATATTTTCTCCGGTTTCCATATCTCTTCTATGATTAAGCATCCATGCAGGTGCCGAATTTTGAATGTTATCTATTGCATTTTGAATATTTTCAACTTCTTTATCAGATAAATCTCCTATCTTTTTGTTTTTATCAATACCAGTTTGATTAGCTATAAGTGTTGCAACATGTAGTCCAACACCTTTAATTGAAGTAAGGCCATAAATGAAATTTTTCTCTCCATCAACATCTGTGTTTGACAACCTTACTATGTACTTAAAATCATCATCTCTTTCTGGTTTTTTTGTTTCTTTACCTTTTTTTTCTTTCTTGTCCTTTGTTTCAGGTTCAGCTTTTTTAGTATCTATTGTTTCTTTTGTTTTTTCTTCTGTTGGTTGTTCTATTTTTTGTTCTTCAAGTTTCTCTCCATCTTTTGGTTCTTCTGTTTTTATTTCCTCGGTTTCAGTTTTTTTGGTTGGTTGTTTTTCAGGTATTTCTTTTTTAGTATCTATTGATTTTTCTGGTTCTTCTGTTTTTTCTTCATTCAGATTTTCTGTTTTGCTTTGTTCTTTTTCTTCTTTTTTTTGTTTATCTGTCAATTTTATGACCTCTTAAATTAGTTTTTATTTTATTCTTATATATTTAAGTAAAGTATTGGCAATAATAAAAGAAGCCCTATTTAAGCGTTTAGGAGAATATTTTGATATAAAAATAATTGTTTCTTACCGTAACTAATTTATTCTAGGATTATATCTAGTGCTGCTGTGGTAAGGATTATGGGCAAAGACAGTTGGACTAAGATTTGTGAAATACTTGATGGAAAAAAAACAAATGAGGTTATAAATCTACGTGGATGGATTTATAGAACACGTAGCAGTGGAAATATTGTTTTTACTATAATTAGAGATGCAACAGGAATTATTCAGGCGACAATTAAAAGAGGAAATCTTCCTGATGAAGAATTTGAAAACTCAAAAAAGATTTTAATAGAGTCTTCTATAGAGCTAGAAGGAGAGGTTATAGAAGATAAACGTGCACCAGGTGGATATGAAATAAAGGTTACGAATGTGAATATTGTTAATTCTGCTGATGTTTTTCCAATAACTGAAGATCAAAGTACCGAATTCTTACTTGATCAACGTCATCTGTGGATTCGTTCACAAAAACTAAGTTCGATATTAAAAGTCAGAAGTACTATTGTTGGTGCAATACATGAGTTTTTTAGAAAAAATGGTTTTTATGAATTTGATGCTCCGGTATTACAGCCTAATCAGTGTGAAGGAGGATCTACATTGTTTGAAGTAAAGTACTATGACGAAAAAACTTATCTTTCGCAATCTTGGCAACTTTATGCTGAAGCAGGTATTTTTTCTTTAGAAAAAATCTATAACATGGGTCCTACCTTTCGAGCTGAAAAATCCAAGACCTCCCGGCATCTGTCTGAATTTTGGATGGCTGAAATGGAAGTAGCTTGGATGGATTTACATGATATCACAGAAATTGCAAAAGAAGAAATAAAATATATCTTAAAAAAAGTACTTAAAGATAACAAAAAAGATTTGGAAATACTTGGACAAGATATTAAAAAACTAGAAGAAATATCAAATTCAGGTTTTCCAACAATTACCTATACTGAGGCATTGAAAATATTAAAAGAAAAAGAAGATATGGATGTGAAATGGGGTAAGGATTTAAGGACGATTGAAGAAGAAAAAATTATGAAGCATTTTAAGACACCTATAGTTGTAACAAACTATCCTATCGAAATTATGGCTTTTTATAAACCACCTGATCCAAATGACCCAAAGACTGCTTTGTGTTTTGATATGATAGCACCAGATGGATATGGTGAAATCGTTGGTGGTTCTCAAAGAAGCACCGATATAGATTACATGAAAAAGAGATTAAAAGATATGGGTGAAAGTGTTAATAATTATAATTGGTATTTCGATCTTAGGCGTTATGGTTCTGTTCCCCATTCAGGTTATGGTTTAGGTGTAGAACGAGTTGTAGCTTGGATTTGCGGAATCGATAATATCAAAGATGCGATTCCATTTCCTCGTACAATTACTAGATTTAAGCCTTGATTTTGGGATTTAGTTATGAAAGTAAATAAACATGTTATAATATCTGGTAGAGTTCAAGGTGTATTTTTTAGAGCGAGTACAAAACAAAAAGCAGAGCAGCTGGGAATCACAGGTTGGGTTAGAAATACTTCAGATGGTAAAGTTGAGGCAATCTTTCAAGGGGGAGAAAACAAAGTAAAAGAAATGATTGATTGGTGTTATCATGGTCCACCACTTTCAAGGATTGATAATATAGAAATAGAGGATATATCTTATAATAATAAATATGATTTTTTTTCAATCATATATTAATATTTTGTTGTTTGGTTTTTTCCAAACGTTTTCCCGGCTTTTATATACAAAGTTATATATAATTAGATTTGGTGCTATAAAAATGAAGAAAATAAAATTTGGATCATTGGTCATGACATGCATAATATTTATTAGTATTTTCATTGGTATGTCTGTATCATCGGTCCCAAACACATCAGAAGCAGGTGATTTTCAAGATGAACCATGCGATAATTGTACAGAGCAAGATCCTCAAGGATCAATAAGTATTACAGGTATTGGAAGAATAGATTTGAATCCTGATTTAATTGCTATTTATCTAATGATAAAAACTAATGATTTTAACTCTGCAAAGGTTGCAAGAGATGAAGCAGCTATAATTATTGATGATGTAATCAATTCGTTAAAAAGTCTTGGTTTTTCAGAAGATGATATGGAAACTGTATCTTATTCTATTTTTCCAAAGTATGAATGGGAAGATAACGATTATGGAAATAGAGTAAAAGTATTCAAAGGATATTTTGTAGAAGTTCAAATGAGAATTGAAGTTAAAGACTTTGATAAAACAGGATCAGTAATTGATGCTTCAGTTGATGCTGGCGCTTTAATTGACAGAATTGATTTTGAGTTAACTCCTGAAAAACGAAATGAAGTAAAAGTTCAGGTTTTAGCAGAAGCTGCAAAAGATGCTAAAACAAAAGCCCAAGCTATAGTTGAGGCACTTGGTGACGAACTTGGAGATGCAACTCGAATTAATGCTGACGATTACAGCTATTCGCCAAGAACCTTCTGGAAAAATGGTCATTCTTTAGATGGAGTAGAATATGAAGCACCTCCAACAACAATATTGGCTGGTGATTTGACAGTATCAGGTAGTGTAGACATTACCTTTGAAATACTATAAATAAAAATGTAGGATTTTTTCCTACCTTCTTACTTTATTTGGCTTTTGCCAAACGTTTTAATATCCTTTATATAGGTTTAATAATATAACTTTAAAAAGTTGGTAATTAATATGAAAAAACAAAATTTAATTGCACTATTTGGAGCAGTTGTTATTTTTATAGCATCATCTTTCTCTGTTTACTATTTCAGCGAACATTCAGATGAAGAATCATCAGATGTAGTTGTAAAACTTGCAGATGAAAGAGATGCAACTGCGGAGAGTTTAAGCTCACTTGTAGATTCTCTTAATAATTTCTCTTTTGAGTTTTATGATGTCATAAAACAAGAAAGTTCAGATAATCTTTTTATTTCTCCTTATAGTATTTTTGTTGCAGTGTCCATGGCTTATGAGGGATCTAACGGAAATACATATGAAGAAATGAAAAATATTTTAAACATCCCTCAAAATGATTCTGCAGTAGAAGCGTCTTTTGGGAAACTATATAATTTATTGAACCAGAATCTAGAGGGATATAAGATAAACACAGCAAATGCTTTCTGGGCAAATAAAAATTATGAATTCTTAGATGAGTATCTGAATCTTTTAGAAAGTTATTACATGGCTGAAGCAAACAATCTTGATTTTTCAAAAAATGTTGAAGCAGCAGAAATAATAAACTCTTGGGTTGAAGAGCAAACAAATGGAAAAATAACTGATTTAATACAAAGCAGTAGTCTTTCTGAGTTGACAAAACTTGTTTTAACAAACGCTATTTATTTTAAGGGAGACTGGGAAAAACAATTCGATGTAGATAATACTTATGAGGAAGATTTTAACTTGTCTTCAGGAAATAAAGTCAAAGTAGATATGATGAAATTTACTGGAGATGAGGCTATTTTTAATTATACTGATACAGAAATGCTACAAATTTTAGAATTAGCCTATCATGGTAATGATTTATCTATGTTGATTATTTTGCCAAAAGAAAATAACATCGAAGCGATTGAGTCGATTCTAACTTTAGATAATATAGAAGAATGGAGAAGTTCTTTATCAGAGCGTAACATAGATATATACATTCCAAAATTTGAATTCAAAACAAAATACAGTTTAAATAGCGCATTACAAACCATGGGGATAAATGATGCTTTTATACCAGGTGATGCTGATTTTTCGGGTATGGATGGTACACATGATTTGTTCATAAATGAAGTTATTCATAAAGCTTATGTAAAGGTAGATGAAGAAGGTACTGAAGCAGCTGCAGCAACTGGTATAACAATTGGAGTTACAAGCATAAATCCAGACGTTGATGAATTTAAGGCAGATCATCCTTTTATATTCTTAATACAACATAAAGAGACAGGTGCAGTACTATTCTTAGGAAAAGTAATGGACCCTTCGTCATAAAAAATATTTTTTTAGCTCTTCTTTTTCTTTTCTTTTTCTTCTTTTTTCTTTTTCTTCTTTTCAGCAATTTCTTCTTGATGTCTTCTTTCTTTTGTATGAAGACCTTGTAGAACCCTCATTCTAGCATTTAATGTTTTTATTTTTTCTTCTATTTTGTTTTTCTTTATATTATATGCTGCTCTTGTTATTTTTCCAGAATCTAATTTTTCTTTTAGATTATCTATTTCATGTTTTTCTTTTTCTATTTGTTTTTCTTTTAAATCAATTTTTTTTTCTAATCTTTTGGTGAAGCTCATTTTGTTTTACCCCATAGTTCTTTTCTATGTGCCTCAAGAGTATTGTTTTCTTTACCTAAATACTCTGCGAAAGTTTTTACTTTTAAATCTTTTCTATATGCTGATGGAAATCTTTCCTTATATTTCATATCTCTTAATAGATGATGATCAAGAATAATTTCACATTTTATTTTTTTAATTATTTTTTCAAAATTTTTCATAGATTCTTTTAGATCATCTTCACTTAATTTCCATCCCAGAAAAATTGTAGGAGGTCCATCCATTATTAAAATATCTGGTTTTTGTTTTATTATATAGTCTGTTGCATCTTTTGTAATTGGTCCTTGAACATCAGATGCATGAAGAAATGTTTTATCGTTGTCTTTTACAGTGGTCATTATCACATAGCCAAGTTTTACATTTTCTGGTCCATGGAAAAATGGAGGTGAAAATATAATGTTGGTTTCACCTATCTCATGATTTGTGTTATCAGAATGAATAAGCTCACATAAACCTTCAACTTCTTTTTTAAAATCTGTTCCTCTTTTTTGTTGTGATTTGTTTATTTTTTCCTTTATATCCTTTGCAAAAACTTTTTTATTTTTATAAAAAATCTCGTTTGGGTCATAGTGATCATAATGATAATGAGATATTGTAAATATGTCACATTTTTCAGCTATTTTGGATATTTTTTCTTTTGTTTTAAAAAGCATTTCTTGCTCTTTTGGATGAGGTGGTAATCTATATCTTTTTGGTCCTAGTGCTGCCGATGGATCTATTAATATTTTACAATCTTTTGTTTCTACATAAGTTGCCATTGATCTAGCACCTAACGAATCAGATGCAATAGGTATAATTTTCATTTTTTTCACCTCTAAAATTTGACATGTTTTTTCTTTTCAAAAACTATTTCATCCTTATACCTTATTTTTTCAATTCTATGAAATGGGATCATAGCGTAATTTGTTTCCATGAATGACTTACCAATATCGATTATTTCTTGTCCAGAAATTATTTTTGTATCATTTGGTGCACCACGATGAAGATACTCGATTTTAACTTCTTTAAAGTTGGCATCTTCTTTCCATTTTAATTTGTTTAAGATGTATCTTGGATTTGTCATAATCTATCAGATATAACCTATATTTTGCAAAGTTTTTTTAATATGTTTTCTTGCATCTCCTTCTACAATGCTTTCATGACCTGGATAAAGATTATCGATTTCTAAGTTAGAAATCCTTTCTATCGATGCTTTCAAAAGATGAGGATCTCCTCCAGGTAAATCGTATCTACCAAAGGATCCATAAGCAAAAATAGTATCTCCTGAAATTAGAGATTTACTTTTTTTTTCATATAAAACAATGCTTCCAGATGAGTGCCCGGGGGTATATAAAACAGACCATTTTTCGTCTCCGATTTGAATTTCATCCTCATCCTCAACATTAATATCAACGGGAACACTTTCCATTTCCATTCTAAGCATTCTTGCAAAATTACTTTCTCCACTCTCAATTTTTAAAGCCGCTTTTTTATGAGAAATTATTTTTACATCATGAGACAAAACATCTTTTAATTTTTTAATTCCACCTGTATGATCAAAGTGCTCATGAGTAAGAATTATTTGTTTTATTTGCCTTAGATTTATACATTCATTTATTTCATCTATTACCCTTTGATTATGCAAACCAGTTCCTGTATCAATTATCGATGCTTTTTTTCCACCTATAACATATATATTTGAATCATAATCGATGCCGTAGATACATTTTATCGTCATATGTTTTTGAAAATAACATATGATTTAATTAAAATTTGTCATATTATTTGAAAAGTTTCGGCCCATTAAAAATAAAGAAAGTCATTTCACCCGTAGAATTTTCGTTTCCATCATTGTCATATATCTTTGTTTCTATTTTTGATTTGATAATGCCACTTTCATCAAAATCCCATATATAGGGAGGTGCTGTTAATGTATCTTTTAGTTCGCCGTTTACATAAAATTCTGCTTTTTTGATATTTTCTTCCTTTACATTTATTCTAAGTGGACCAAATACAATTGGTTTGAAAAAAGGTATTATCTTTTTGTTTTTGAAATAAATAAAGCTTTCAAAATTAAGATCAAACTTTCTTCTTAATATGAAAAATGCTCCTGCCATCCCACCTAAGATACCTAACATTATTAATATGTTGAATATGAAAGCTTGTTCTTCTTCAGGTGGTGTATACGAAACAAAAGTGTAAATAGCTACATCTTCTGAGAATTCGTTTCCTTCTATTGATCTAACATCTAAAATTAGTTGATATTCTCCATCTTCTAGATTATACGGTGGAGTATATTCAAAAGTTGTATTATCATCTATCATTACTATGTCATCTTTCATGTATACATATATTCCTTCGATGTAGTTATAAAAAACAGCATCGATTATCTCTACTGCTACATTGTATGTAATTGTTATTGTTGGGTTGTCTTCTCCAATTGTGCTACCTGGCTCTGGTAAAAAATCAGGATCTTCTAAAGGTGGTGCGGAATATGCATAATACATACTGTATTCTAATGAAGGATCGTCTAAAATGTATATTTTGTTGTTATTTCTAAAAATCATACTGTTTGGTATGCTACCATTATCTGAGGATCTTGTTATCTTTATTATTTCATCGTTTGGATAGCTATCTGTGACTTCTATATACGTCCAATTTGATTTATTTACTTGGATTGTAACAATTCTTTGATTGTTATCAATATCTGTAGTTTCATCTGTGATAGCTGCTATTTGGTATGTAACAGTTATAATTTCATCTGCCTCGGTATCCCAAATATATAACTTACTTAGATTGTTGTTTGCTGATATCAAAAACGATACATTGCCATTTACATTAAGCGAACCTGATTGTACGGCATTAAAAATATTATTCGGGTCCGAAAAAGTATCTACAGTTCCGTTTCCATCGGTATCGTATGCGTAAAAGCTTTCATTTAATGTTGTATCTGACAAACTTTCTAAAGTATCAATTGTTGTACTTGATGGACTTATGCTTCCTAAAGCAGAAATACTTATAGAAACACTATCAGTATCTGTTTTGATATCTTCATCTGTAACAGTTAAAGTTACTGTGTACTGATCGTTTGCATGGTATGTGTGGGTTATAGTTTCACCTGTTCCTGTGGTACCATCGCCAAAATTCCAACTATACGTTGTTATATTTCCATCAAGATCATAGCTATCAGATGCGTCAAATGTTATTTCTTCCAAAACTTGATAACCAGTGTAAGTCCCTCCCACATCTGCATGTGGGTTTTTTGTGTCTGCAGAATTTCCAGATGTATCGTTTGCATATATAACACAATATACTTTATCAGTTGTACTTTGTGTCGTTATTACTTTTTTGTAAAGTGTTCCAACTGTATTTTCCATGTTAGCAATCATCTTCACACTGTTTCCAATATACCAATATTCAATCCAGACTTTGTTTACAGCAACATTATCTGTAACATATGCTGAGAATGTAAATAAAGTAGATGAACTGTCTGCACTGCCACGCTGGTAAACTGTAATTGATGGGGCGGTTGTATCTTCGGTTATTGTTACCGTGGTTGTATCTGAATCAGAACCACCTAGATTGTTATAAATTGTTAAATTTAGTGCGTAAGTACCTGCACTTTCATATGTGTGGTATGGTCTAGATCCTGTTCCCGTGTTTCCGTCTCCAAATTCCCATACATATGAAACAATATTTCCATCAGGGCTGCTGCTATTTCTTCCATCAAATCTCAATTGCTCTCCACTTGATCCTGTATATGGTCCACCTGTATCTGCTGTAGGTAGTCTGTGTATCAATGGTAAGTAATCATATTTGCCACTGCCATTTATTAAATAAAAAGTATTTCCAATTCCATCACCATCTGTATCTGTCCCACTATAATCGTCCCAATAATTACCACCAATAAATGGCCCACTAATAATGTTTGAACCCGACTGTTTTGTGGTGTTCCATTGATTTACACCTGAACTTATGTCCCTTGCATTATAGGTGTTTTCTTCGAATGTATTGTTATAAACTAAAGTATTTACTGCATAATAGTTAATAAAAACACCATAACGTGAGTTACTAGATATGTTATTAGACCTAATCTGATCATCTGTAGAGTTTTGTACTCTTACTCCATCGTATGTGTTTAATTGTATTTTATTTTTTGATATAGTTGTATTATCATCGGCTAAGAGAAATATTCCATGTTTACTATTGCTTTTTATTGTATTGTTATCTATAGTGTTATCTGATCCTACAATAAAAATCCCGTAAAGAGTATTAGATCGTATAATATTGCTTCTAATGATTTCGTTGTTGCTTGAATTTTCAATTCTAATTCCTATTTTTGAATTGCTATATATGGTATTTGTAGATATGTTATTTTGATTACAATGATTATGAAGATAAATTCCATTGTAAGTGTTACTGTAGATATCATTATGTGAGATTACATTGCTATTGCATGTTGAATTTAGAAAAATCCCCTCACCAGAGTTACTATATATAGTGTTGTAGTTAATTGTATTACTGCCACATGATGATTCTAGAAATATTGCATTTGTGTTACTTGTAAGACTATTATAAGATATTGTAATGCTATCTGAGCTATTTACAAAAATACCGTTTTTACAGCTTTGGATAATATTATCTATTATATTACAATTATTTGCGTTAATTCTGATACCTGCATCATCTGCATTTGAGCCACTATTTTGTATGGTAAATGTGCTAATATCTGAGCCAGATGATGTGATATTGATGACATTATTACTTGATCCCCCATCTATTATTGTAGTCTCTTGGTCCTCTCCAAAGAGATCGATACTTTTGTTTACTATCAGATTTTCGTAATATGTCCCTGAATATACAATTATCCTATCACCTGTTGAGCAGTTTTCTGAATTTATTGCATCTTGTATTGTATCAAAATGATCTATTTGCCATCCGGGAGTACTATTATCATAGTCATCATCCACATAGAACTTTGGTAAGACAGAGGCTTTACATTTTTCAATTTCTTTTACAAATTGAAAACTTGAAAAACAAAGAATGATAATCAACAATATAGCAAGTTTTCTACGCGTCATCCCATCCTACCTGCACGTGCAATTACATATTCAAAATACCTTATCTATTAAAAAAGATTCCTATTATCATAACAGCAATTTTGACTTACAAAGAAATGGGCCCGCCCGGATTTGAACCGGGGTTCATGGCTCCCAAAGCCACGAGGATGGGCCAAGCTACCCCACGGGCCCCTGTTATTTTTTGTGTAACAAAATCTAATATTTAAAAACTTTTATGAAATAATAGGTTATATGCATGGACATGGATTTTAGCATAAAGAAACCTTTGCACATTATTGCCTTTATTTTAATTCTAATTACTTTTCTTTTTGTTATCGTTGCGCCGTTACTTACCTTTTTTAATGTATTACCATCAATACAAAATCAAGAAACAGAGCAGATGATATCAGTGGGTGGTATATTTTTTGAAATATTTCTTTTAATTATTCAACTTGTTATAGTGATTGCAACACTTATTCTAATTCCTGTATTGTGGTATTTACTTGTTAATAAAATATCAATCAAAGATTCTTTAAAAAAAATGAGATTAACATTTGAAAATATTGACATTGCTTTTTTGTGGGGATTTGTATCAGTAATATTGATCTTTGGAATAATCTTTGTAATAGAGCTTTTTTTGATTTATCTTGGTTTTAATCCGGAAGATATGGGAAATCTTCAGGATTTGGAATATCTTTTTTCCCCTGTAACCTTATTTTTATTAATATCTATCCAACCAATTGCAGAAGAGATATTTTTTAGAGGATTTTTATTAGAAAAAATAGAAGGCTTTGCTGGAAAAAATATTGCGATTGCATCTACGTCTATATTGTTTGGCGTTGCTCATATGTCATATGGAGATTTGTATCCTGTGCTCATCCCAATATTTATTGGTGCAATATTTGCAATTATAGTAATTAAAACAAAAAGTCTATATTCTTCCATAATTGCACATGTTATATTTAATGTATCAAGTTTTGCGTTGGCTATGTTAGCTAGATCTATCACATGAGCGTTAACTCTAAATATATTTGATGTATGCTAGATAACCAATTATTCAGGTGGATGTTTATGGCAAAACAAAGAACATTTGTAATGATTAAACCAGATGCCGTACAACGTGGTTTAATTGGCGATGTAATCAGTCGTTTTGAAAAAAAGGGTCTTAAACTGATTGCTATGAAAATGGTATCAGTTAAAAGAGATCTTGCTGAAAAACACTATGGTATTCATAAAGGAAAACCTTTCTTTGAACCAACTGTTGAGTATATCACAAGCTCACCTGTTGTAGCTATGGTGATTGAAGGTAATGATGCTATTCAGATAGTTAGAAATATGATGGGTCAAACAGATCCTCAAAAAGCAGATATGGGGACAATACGTGGTGATTATGGACAATTTATTGGAAGAAATATCGTCCATGGATCTGATGGTGAAGACACTGCCGAGTTTGAAATAAGCTTATGGTTTACTAAAGAAGAACTTTCTGATTATATTCGTATAGACGAAACTTGGTTAACCGAATAACTCGAGATTATTTTCATACGAATCTTTTAATCATGTATTTTTTTAACTAAGCAATTTGTTTTAAATATCTTTAAATTTTTATTACGTTGTAATAAATTTCACTAAGATTTATAACATGTTATTTGATACCCCTTAGCTAATGGTTTTTGATAGGATTACACATAACTAATTCTCTCATTTTTTCTAATTTTTATAGGAAGTTGGATGTTCTTTCTAGAAAGCTTATATATATTTATCTACAATATTAGATAAAAATGATGAAGTGTGATATTAAATGAATAAAAAAATTATAGTTATAGGGATACTTAGTTTAATTTTACTATTGAGTAACCAAACAATAAATGCAATCGAATTAAATAATACAGATAAAGATGATGGAATAGTGGATCAAGAATTGCCGGAATTAACATTAGACTGTAATGAGATAATTGTCAAATTCAATGAAGATTGTTTAATAAATTTTCATTATTCAAAAAATAATATAGCTTCAACTGGAATTAAAAGCGTTGATCAAATAAATCAAAAATATTGTATTGACACTTGTGAAAAAATATTTAATGATAATTCTCAAATTCCTTTTTCTAATGTTTATAAGTTTAGAGTATCTGAAAAATTTGATATGGATGAAATTTTAAATGAATTGAATTCAAATATAAATGTTGAGTATGCTCAGCCAAATTATAAATATGAATTATGTGAAGTTCCTAATGATACTTTTTATTCAAAACAGTGGTATCTTCCTAAAATATCTGCAGAAGAATCGTGGGATATAACAACTGGTGGATCATATATAAAAATTGCAATTATTGATACAGGTGTTGACTATACTCATCTTGATCTTTTTAATAATTGTCTTCCTGAAGACGGTTATGATTTTATAAATGACGATAATGATGCATTTGATGATCATGGCCATGGAACTATATGTGCGGGAATTGCTGCAGGTGTAACAAATAATCAACTTGGTATCGCTGGAGTTAGTTGGGAATCAAAAATTGTTCCAATAAAATGTTTTAGCAATACAGGAATTGGTTATGAAGAAGATATTGTAAGTGCAATTTATCACTGTGTTAACAAAGGTGTAAATATTATTAGCATGAGTTGGGGTAGTTACAATCCATCAAATCTTATAAAAGACGCGTTAGATTATGCGCATGAACAAAATATTATATTAGTTGCAGCTGCAGGAAATTATGATAGTAATAGATTATATTATCCTGCTTGTTATGATAGTGTAATTTCTGTTGCGGCAACTGATCAAATTGATCAAAAAGCTTCTTTTTCTAATTTTGGAAGCTGGGTTGACATTGCAGCTCCAGGTGTAGATATATATTCAACTAGACCAGATAATTCATATAGCTCGTATAATGGAACATCTTTTTCATGTCCAATAATAGCGGGTGTTGCTGCTTTAGTACTATCAAAATATCCAACGATTAACCCTGATGAGCTTAGAACAATTGTTTCTAATTCATTCGATAATATTGACATGCTTGATTATATCAATGGTAGAATTAATGTTAAAACAGCTCTAACAACTGAGATGTTTACTTCTTTATTAGATGATGATTTTAACTGGGGAGATGTAAAAGGAGAGATCGGGATTTATGGGAGAATTGATGGAGATGGTTTTAAAAAATATACTTTATCAATTGGAGATGGTTATAATCCTTCTTCGTTTTCTGAAATACATGAATCAATAATGAAAAATAATGGGCTCTTAAAAAGTATTAACACTTTAACAATGGATGAAGGAGTATATACTATTCAACTTAAAACAACTTATTCTCATGGTAGTTACTATGATAGAATAAGTATACTTGTAAATAATAAACAAAATACAATAGTTATTGATAAAAATGGAAATGCAGATTTCTCTAGTATTCAAGAAGGAATTGATAACGCTGGACCAGGAGATACTGTTTATATTAAAAGTGGAGAGTATAAAGAACGAATTAGGATTTATGAACAAATAATTTTAAAAGGTGAAAGCCCAGAAGCAACAATTATTGATGGTCAAAATTTAGGAACGGTAATTAAAGTAAAAAATGTTGATGGAATTATAATTAAAAATTTATCTAGTAAAAATAGTTTTTTGAAAGGAAGTTATAAAAATTCTGGTTTATTGCTTGATAATTCAGATAATGCGTTAGTGGAAAACTGCTTATTTAGTGATTGTTTATCTGGTTTAGCTTTATCTAAAACTAAAAAAACCAATATTAAAAATTGTATTTTTGAAAGAAATACAGCCGGCGTTCATATAGAGTTTTCTGAAGAAAATAAAATATCAGATTCTCAGATTTCAGAGGGTGGAATATGGTTTTATATATCAAATAATAATGAAATTGTAAATAATACTTTACACTGTAATCGAGGAGTTGATATGTATATATCAGCAAATAATACATTATATCATAACAATTTTTATACAAATCCTTACTATGATTTTGTATATTGTGAATATAAAAATTTTTGGTCAAATGATCTTATAAAAGAAGGTAACTATTGGGATAATTATAATGGAGCAGATGAAAATAATGATGGAATTGGAGATACTCCGCATAGAATTAGTAAATATATGGAGAATCCTGATTATGATTATTATCCATTAATGCAACCATATAGTAATAATAAAGCCCCAAATAACCCAACAATCAAAGGAAATAAGTTTGGAAAAAACCAAGTTGAATATACATATAAAATCTGTTCATCTGATCCTGAAGGCGATGATGTTTTTTATTTTGTTGATTGGGGGGATGGAAATAATACCGGATGGATTGGGCCATATTCTTCAGGACAAGAAATTTCTTTGACTTATGTATGGGATGAACAGAATAGTTATGATTTAAAAGTTCAATCTAAAGATGAACATGGAGCAAAAAGTGATTGGGTAGAAATAGAGATAAATATGGAAACAACAAAAAGCAAATCAGCCTATGTTCCAATTCTAAAATTCTTAGATAACCGGCCATTATTTAACCTGCTGTTGCAATTACTACAAAAATAAATACTCTTTTTTTCTATTTTAATTTACTAAATTATTTAAACGTTCGAAGTATACAAAAACTTTATATAATATTTTAAAAAACGTGTTTTTACACCAAAATAAATCTAAAAAACGAAGGTTGGCCCATGGTCTTTGATAGAAAAACTCTTGTTATACCCGATGAAACTAAATTCGAAGAAAAGATGATCATAACAAAGGGCGATGTAGTAATAGGCGACAGATGCTTAATAAGATTTGGAATTAAAACAGATGGACGTATTTTTGTTGGTGAACACGCTATATTAGATGGAAATTTAGAAGCTACAGATGATGTTCGTGCAGATATCTTTACTAGTATTGGTGGTAATATAAAAAGTGGTGGGAATGTTTATCTTGGTGAAAAAGTAAAGGTCAATGGTAAATTATCTCTAAAAGGCGATCTTGATGTTGGTGATAGCGTTGAAATCGAAGAGGGCTTTGAAGCTAAAGGTTGGATAAATATAAGAAGCCCTATACCAATGGTTATATATATTTTTATATATCTCACGCAACTTTTAAAGATGGGCCATAGTGAAGAAATTGAAAGAATTCTTGAAGAAATAGAAGAAAACGATGGTAATACCATACCTATCTCAGAAACGTTTCTTTTTATTCCAAACAACTCAATAATAGGCGTACAAAAATCTAAATTGGAATATAATGTAAGAACTGGAAAAAAATCTATAATACTTGGTAATTATGATGTAAAAGGAAATATTTTTATTGATGATGAATCCATTGTTAAAGGTACATTAAGATCAACAGGGGATATTTTTTGTGGGAAAAAAACCAGAATAGAGGGAAATGTCGAATCTGAAGGTGATGTAAAGATAGAAGATGAGTCTATAATCTTAGGAGATGTTTCTGGTGTTAATATATATTTATCAAAAAAGGCAAATGTAGATGGAAAACTATTTGCAAAAAAAAGTACATCTTTTACAACAGAAAAAAAATCTTCATCAAATAAAAAATTAACACGTTTTGAAAACGATGCAGGAGTTGTAGATGAAGTAAAAGATATGTTGGAGTAGAACTAACATGAGTATGCAAATAGGTATTGTTGGAAAACCAAATGTTGGTAAATCTACTTTTTTTAATGCTGCAACAGATGCCCATGCTGAGATTGCAAATTATCCTTTTACAACAATCGATGCTAATCGTGGAGTAATGTATGTTGGAAAACCATGTCCGTGTAAACATTTTAATGTAAAATGTACTCCACATAATTCAAAATGTATAGATGGAACACGTTTTGTCCCAATAGAAGCAATAGATGTGGCAGGTCTTGTACCAGATGCTTTCAAGGGAAGAGGACTTGGTAATAAATTTTTAGATGACTTACGTCAAGCAGATGCGCTAATTCATATAGTAGATGCCTCAGGTTGTACTGATAAAGAAGGAAACCCATGTAAAAATAAAGAATATGATCCTATGAATGATGTTATATTCCTTGAAAGAGAAATAACCTACTGGCTCAATGGAATTATTAAAAAAAATTGGGATAATATCTCTAGAAAATGTAGATTAGAAAACAAAAAAATAGATAAGATGTTATGCGAACAACTTACAGGTCTTGGGATAACCGAGGAACGTATTAATAAAGTGATACGCTTGTTAAATCTAGATATAGACAAGCACTCAGAATGGGCTGATGGAGATCTATTAAACTTTTCAAATGAATTGAGAAAATTGAGTAAACCTATGCTGATTGCTTTTAATAAAATTGATAAAGCACAAGAAAATGTTATTTCAAAGATTGATCAAATTAAAAAAAGAGGTTACATTGTTATACCAGCTAGTGCAGAATCAGAACTTGCTTTAGCTAATGCTAAAAAAAATAATCTAATAAAATATAGATCAGGAGATGACAATTTTAGTTTGCTTGATGAATCAAAACTTACTGAGAAACAAAAATCAGCTCTTGATTTTATTAAAAAAAATGTTCTTGAACAATATGGTTCTACAGGAATACAAAAAAGTATCGAAGAGGCTGTTAGAATGCTTAATTTGATAGTTGTTTATCCCGTTGAAGATGAGACACATTTGACTGATAAAGAAGGAAGGGTCCTTCCTGATGCTTATTTTATGAAAAAAGGAAGTACCGCAAAAGATTTGGCATATAAGGTTCACACTGATCTAGGTGATCATTTTATTAGAGCAGTCGATGCAAAAACACATCGAACAATCGGTGCAGATCATGAACTTCAAGATGGAGATGTAATTAAGATATTATCAGATAAATAACCGGTTTTTATTTTTCTAAAACCCCTTCTTTTCCACATTTTGGGCATATAACTTTTTTAATACCTTCTATATTTTTTACTGGAAATACATGTTTACATTTTGGGCATCTTATATTATATCCGTTTTTTCTTTCTATGTTATTTGATATTCCTATTTCTTCAGATCCTAATTTACTGACCTCATCTGAAAGCCACCTTGTAATCTCTATTTTTTTATCACCTTCAATGAAGTCTTTTTTTGTAATTATGTCTCCTTTATCTTTAATTTTTATTAATTCTATTTTTTTATTTTCGTTTTTGTCTTATGTATCTCTATTTATAAAAAATTTAAATAAGTTAATGAAATGAAAAATTAAAACATCTAATAATACAATAACTAAGATTAAAATCATATTAGAATATATA
>Ga0180433_10000968_pt1 | contig 48876 bp, 81 predicted proteins | sample SS_ome_8_FD_132980 | JGI IMG/M metagenome (GOLD analysis project Ga0180433, IMG submission 132980) | Hypersaline lake sediment archaeal communities from the Salton Sea, California, USA - SS_1_D_1 metaG | ecosystem: Environmental > Aquatic > Non-marine Saline and Alkaline > Hypersaline >...
CCAGTCCTGCCGTTTGATTATTGGAAAAGATGCAAGGACTGTAAAAAAGAATTCATGACAGGGGTACATAACTAATTGAATTGGCGTAAAATTGTAGTAAACGACAAAAAGTACAAGTACAGAATAGGACGTCAAAACGTAGTTATAGTTGAAGATATCAATGAGGGTGAAGAAAATAAAATAGTTGTAAGTTTTTCCGAACTCACAAATATGTCTCCAGATGATATAGAAAGAGCAAAATGGAAAAGATATTTTTCTATAACTCCAAAAGACATCGCAAATTATATAGAAACAAAGGACCAATAACAAATTGGGAAAAGTAAAATGCTTAGAATGTGGGGTGATTCTCCACTCAAAATATCGACACGACTTTCAACAGTGCGAATGTCCTAATCAAACATTTGTGGATGGCGGAAATGACTATATGAGATTTGGCGGAATGGATTTTGATAAAATTGAAATTCTACCAAACGATTATATCATTGAAGATGAGTAAGGGGGCGTGGTCCAGTCAGGAGTGGACGCTGCCCTGTCACGGCAGAGATCGAGGGTTCAAATCCCTTCGTCCCCGCACAAAGGAGAATTACGGATGTCTAAAAAAATACATAGAGTTAATTGCATCTACAATAATCAAGATGTATTATGTACTAATAAAAAGGTGATCGCACAGAAACATTTCTGGGGAACTGGAGCAAGATATTGCATTGAAGCTGGATTGTATGGGAAAAAATGTAAATATAAAGAAAGGTATCCTAAACCGCCAGCTCCACCAGCACCGCCGAGAAAAAAAGTAGAATTCTTAAATATTGATACTGGAAAAATAGAGATATCAAGCATTAAAATATCAAGATAATTTTAAGGTAAAAGGAGAAGGCCATGGATTTAAAAGACACATTAAGGAGATCACGTATAAAGGCACAACTGAAAATTATAGCAGAAAAAGATCTGGAAATGGAAAAATTCGCTGAAGACCACAGACAGAGGACAACTATGGAAATCAAAGCTTGGAGACAAGGTGAATAGAGGGTCGTAGCTGAGGCTGGTTTAGCAGCGGGCTTTTAACCCGCAGACCGGGGTTCGATTCCCCGCGGCCCTACCAAAAGGAGCATCATGTCAGAAACACTATTCATAGAGGAAAGTGATTACAAAAATGTCGTACTTCCTGAGGAAGTTGGAATAATAAACAAAAACTGCCCGTTTTGTGGCTACAAATATACGGTAGATTTTCACGAGCACTACCATTTTTGTCCAGAATGTACAGCAATGTGGACAAGATCAATACTTCAAAAACGATCATGCAATCATATAAATGATCATTCATTGGAAGTGATGAGAGAACCCTGGTACCGAAAAGTCAGAAAAAATATGGTCTACATAGTTACAGACCGAGATGGTACCCAAAAATGCTCTAAATGTGGAAAAGGCTGCATATCTGACGGGTGGTAAGAGCTCCTATAGCTCAACCCGGTTAGAGCAGTCGCCTTATAAGCGACCGACGATAGGTTCAAATCCTACTAGGAGCAAACTACAAGGCTAACTACAGCAAAATAAACAGACTATGAATCTGCCCAATGTTAGCCTGGAAATTTTAGGAGGAAAGGATATGAGATTAACAAATGAAGGTGGAAATGCTTACGAGCATGCATTAGATCATGGAGTGGAGTTTTTCAGCAAGGCTGGATCCCTATTCGTAGGGAAAGAAAGTTTTTATGGCAACGAGGAATCCGCGCTGTCCCTATTCCAAAAGATATGGATAGTCGATAAGCCTCTTGCAATGCAGCTTTTGCTTTGGTTGAGAGATTGCCGAGGCGGAGCTGGAAATCGAAGTGCTGCACGGGAATGTTACAAGTGGGTAGCAGAACACGACCCAAAATGGTTGGATGCAAACATGCATTGGTTGCCAGAAGTAGGTAGATGGGATGACCTAAGAGCATTATTTGGCACCGAACTGGAAGCTGTAGCCGTGTCTATATGGTGCGGTTCTATTGCTTCTGGAGATGTATTAGCTGCAAAATGGGCCGACAGAAACGATGCGCCTTTGCGTAAGCATTTTGGTATGAAGATAGGTGAGTTTCGTAGAGCCTTAGCCAAAGTGAGAAGCTCACACATTGTTGAGCACAAAATGTGCCACCGTGAATGGGAAGGCATAGAGTATCCAAAAGTACCTTCAGTTGCAATGTCTCGATACACCAATGCTTTTGGGAAGCATGATGAAGCAAGGTTTGAAGAATATAAAGCAGCTTTGAAGGATGGAAAAGAAACCATTCACGCTGATGTTTTGTTTCCACATGACTGTATAAGAACTTGTCTATATGGAGACAGAGAAGTAGCCGAAGCTCAGTTTGAAGCTCTGCCAAACTTCATGGAAGAAGCGGATGAAAGAGTCATCGTGATCTCTGATACCTCAGGATCAATGAGTATCAGTGTGAGCGGATCAGTTCAAGCTGTTCATATTTCTCAAGGTATGGCTCTGTACTGCTCAGCCAAAATCAATAAGGACAGCCCATTCTATAAGAAGTTCATCGGTTTTTGTTCTGAAGGTAGTTTCAAAAACTGGGAAGGAATGAGCTTCTCCGAAGCCGTTCGTAGCCGCAAGATATTTGATAGGGCTGTTGGATCTACAAGAATAGACAAAGCCTTGGGCCTGATTCTTGAGACTGCCAAATTTTTCAAATTGGATCAAAGCTACATGCCAACAACTCTGTTGATAGTCTCTGACATGCAGTTTCATGGTGGAGTAAGAGGCAGTGGAACAGAAGTTAACAAGGCCTTAGATCTATGGACAAAAGCCGGATATGAAGTTCCTAAGATAGTCTACTGGAACACCGCCGGATACGCAGGGTCACCAGAGACAGCTTTAAGCCATAACACAGCTTTGGTTTCAGGATTTAGTCCAGCAATTTTGAAGTCTATATTTGCCGGATCTGATTTAAGCCCAAGAGGTGTGATGTTAAAGGCTTTGGAAAAATATACAATAAATATACCAGAATAAGATTTACTGTAGCATAGTAAATATAAGGTTGGCTACAGCAATAAAAACATTGGAACTATGGGTCGCGGGTTCAAATCCCGCCCCCCAACCACAAGTTGGGGGTAGCTCAGTTGGTAGAGCAATAGTAAAAAATATGCCAACCTGCCTCCATAACAAATAAACGAAAAGGATGATTTCAGCAAACCCTACATGGAATATACTTCTAATATATAACCCAGAAAAAATCATCCTGTATAAAAAGAAAAACGATATAAAGGCTGGATTCAGCAATTCAACAGGATACTATCCAATAGGATACTCTTGGTTCGATCCCAAGAAACTCGGCTTTCCCAGCCGGGTAAAAACCCAGCCTGCAAACGGGGTGTAGCTCAGTCGGGATAGAGCACATGGTTTGGGACCATGGGGCCGGAGGTTCAAATCCTCTCACCCCGAACATTTTTTTGGCGGGTCGCTCAGCGGTAGGGCGTGTGGCTTTGGACCACATTACGGGGGTTCGAATCCTCCCCCGCCAGCCAAAAAGGAAAGGAGATTGCGATGGCTAAAGGAAAAGCAGTCAAAGCAGATAAAGTTCCGCTTAAAGAATCAGAAAAAAAGAAGAAAGTGGTAAAAATCGACAGCACTAAAGTCGCAGACGCCCAAGATGGAGGTCATCGAGTCAAATATTCCATTTATCATGAGAAAGGCGATAACATTAAAGTGATGACAGACGCGGAATTGAAAAAGAAAAACATAGCAATTAAAAAAAATATCTGCTATGCGGGACTAAAAAATGAAGTAAAGCCGAAGCACAATAGGCTGATGTATTTCATTCAAAAAGAACATATGCCAGAAGGTCTGCCAATGATCAAAAGAATAGCATGGATCAAATTGGCAGTAAGAAACAAACTGTTGCCAAAATATATTCTAAAACAAAATCTTGAAGGTGATAGGTTTGTCATAAAGATAGACAACATTTCGCCAAGTTTGCTGTATGTCTATCTATCAACTATAAGGAATGTACAGGAAAACCCTCGTTTTGTGAAAAACGTTCTTATCCTGCACAAGACTTATAAAATGGATTACGCTTCAGCTTTTGTAGTGGCCAGCAAATTCAATTTGAGAAATTCATGGCATAGCATTATCGGTATAGGAAAAGACTATACAAATTCATCAAACATAAATCAGATGAAAAATATTCCAGTTCATATAATAAGATCTCTTCATTTATACATGAAAAATCCAGAGAAACATGACAAAAGAGCTTATCCTGCGAGTAGTTTTGCAGCCGCAGACAGAATAACCAGAGTCTCCAGAATAAAGACACATTATTGCCGCATTCCGGATTTATTTGATCCTATAGTTAAAAAGGCTATAAAGGCAGCCAAAGTTAAAGATGCAGAGGAATTGTTAGCAGAAGCAAGTATCAGTAAAGATCATATGAACTAAATGCCAGAGTGGCGTAACTGGTAGGCGCGCTGGTCTTAGGAACCAGTGCTGTAAGGCGTGGGGGTTCGACTCCCTCCTCTGGCACCATGGCACCGTAGCTCAGATGGTAGAGCACTAGGCTGAAAACCTGGGATGTCAGAGTCTCGAAAACTCTCGGTGCCAAACAAGAAAGGAGAATTACATGAAGTTAAAAGCAGGAGATGTACTAGTTAATAGTGTAGGGAAAAGAGTTGTAGTGAAGAAAGTATGCCTCAATTGCCAATATCTAAACCCTAACGCAAGGGGGCGCTATAAATGTCATACTCCAAATTGCCCTGCTTACACAAAACCTGTCAAAAAAGAAAAAACATATTTTGTAGTATGTATGTTATCAGAAGATGCTTGGCCAGAAATATTGTATTTATCTGGACAAAGTGCAAAAGAAGTTGCAGACAAAATAGGACAAGATTCAATGGCAATATTTGAAGGCGATCTTGTGAAAAATTTTGATACAAAGATCGATCTGACGAAACTATAAGCCGCTGTAGCTCAGTAGGTTAGAGCGCATCCTTGGTAAGGATGAGGTCATCAGTTCAATTCTGATCAGTGGCTCACGGAGGATTGAAACATGAGAGATCCAGAAAGAATACCAGTAATACTGGACAGATTGAGAAAAGTATGGGAAAAACAACCTAATTTGAGATTAGGCCAATTAATAACCAATGTATTCGGAGACGCATACTACATTGAAGATGAAAAATTAGTGGAAGCATTAGAGAGCTTTTACAAGCTCCGATAGCTCAGCAGGTAGAGCGGCTGCCTTGTAAGCAGCGGGTCGGCGGTTCGATTCCGTCTCGGAGCTCACAAGGAGGATCATGGAAGATAAAGAATATGAACCAGCATGCATGAACTCAGATGAAGAAAATCTTGAAGATGGATTTTATTGCTGGTTTTGTGGAATGGCTTGGTATAATTGTTTATGCTGCCATGAAGATGACTAGCCCGGGTGGCGTAACTTGGTAGGCGCGCAGGACTTAAAATCCTGTTCCGTAAGGAGTGTGGGTTCGAGACCCGCCCTGGGCAACTAAAAGGAGTGATTTATGAAATCTTTATTTAACAAATATGAAGCTTACAACGAAATTGGTGGCCAAGTAAGCGATGAAGCAAGATCAGTTTTAGATCCTATTTTCAAAAAATGGGCATCTGAAGGATATAGAGTGAAAGACATTGAATCAATAATTACTGATAATGTGATTACACTGTCAGCAATAATAAGATCATGTAGAGCTATAAAAATGAGAAAAAAAGAATTAGACAAGAATCAATAGCCGAAGTGGCGTAACCTGGTAGGCGCGCTGGTCTCAAAAGCCAGTGCCGTAAGGCGTATGAGTTCGAATCTCATCTTCGGCAAACAATCGCGGGTCTGTTCAGTGGTCTAGGACGGCGGGCTCTGACCCCGCAAACGGAGGTTCGAATCCTTCCCCGCGAGCACAAGGAGTTTAAATGAAATTTAAAATAACATTCAGAGTAGATACAGAAGAATCTTTTACCCTCGATGAATGTGAAATCGAAGCCCCAGGTCTCTTTGAAGCTGCTCTCACAGCTTATTACTCTATAGAGAGGCCACTAAACGGAACACTCTGGCGTATCGAAAGAGTGGATTAGAGGAGGGGTTGACCCCAGCGGGGCGGGGCCTGGTCTTGAAAACCAGCAGTCATCTTAACCGGGTGGCATCAGAGTTCGAGTCTCTGTCCCTCCGCCATGCTGCCATAGCTCAGTTCTGGTAGAGCGTTCGGCTGATAACCGAGAGGTCGTTGGTTCAAATCCAGCTGGCAGCAAAGAATTCTAAACCAAATGGAAGAGGAGAGACATGGAAAGATATTTTGTGTATAATATAAAATTCAGTGTACCAATTAACAAAATACAACAAAATGCGCTAAATGCACTCAGTAAATATCTGCCTGATCAAATTATAGTAAATACTTCATCTAAAATATGTAAAGATTTCGCTGATGGAAAAGACATAGGGTCAGAACTAGAGGTTGAATCAAAGGAAAATTTTGATCCAGATGCATTGGTTACAGCGGTAGTAATGGCAAACAAAGATTTAGGATCAAATGTAATTGAGGCCGTCCATCTCATCGCTGAAAATCAAGTAAAAAAATATGATGTATTAACTGATTTGGTGGAATTATCTGAAGAATAATCATGGTGGCCGTGGCGAAACTGGTAGCCGCGCAAGGTTGTGGCCCTTGTGTTCATAAAGGACGTGCAGGTTCAACTCCTGTCGGTCACCCCAAAGGAATTAATTATGAATTTATACATTATGGGACGCAGACCATCCAAAGCCGTACTTGCTATTGTTAAAAAGACTGGCATTCCGAGATACAGAGGAAAGAAATCTCGAGCAGATGTATTAGTAAATTATGGCTTAGCCGGTACACATGCGGATCGTTTTTACAAACAGTTTCCTTCAGCAAGAAGAATACCAACCATAAATAAACATATTGGTCATTCTAAATTGTCTGTAGTAAACAGGGCTGGTAAAGAAGGAATAAGAGTTCCAGAGAGTAAGCTTAAGTTAGGTTTCCGAGACCGAGCGAAAAATTTTATAGAGAAACGCACAAATTCGATCGGAGGAATAGGAATAAAACAAGCTACCCATAAGAAACCTATTCCTGGTAAATATTATCAGGAATTTATAAAGGACAGAATATACGAGCTAAGAGTTCATGCATTCAAATGGACAGACGATTGGGCCGTACAAAAAAGAGTAGGTCCAGCAGATTCAATAGCATGGAATTTCAAACAGGGCGGGCATTTCATAACAGTCGGCAATCCTGGAGGATTTAAAGTATTTCGAGAGGCTCGTGAAATTTCTGACCAAATATTAGATATGCTCGACATGGCTTTTGGAGCTGTGGATTTCATTGTAGATGGTGATCATAATGTCTACTTCATTGAGATAAACTCAGCTCCTGGATTTACAGAACTCAGCGAGCATATTTATGTCGGTGCTTTCAACGAATTGAAAGACCTATCAAGTAAACAGTTTGCAAAACTAACATAAGTAGAATGGATAGTCGCTGGGGAAACCTGGAGGAAAGTCCGGACACCATAGAGCAGGATAGCGGGTAACACCCGTCCACCGTGAGGTGAGGACAAGTGCAACAGAAAGTATGTACAGATCGCTGGGATAGTGCAGAGCCCTCAGATCAGCACGGATAAGGGTGCGGAGCCGCAAGGTTTGACGCAATCATAGATCTGATTAAGGCGATGCTGTAGTGAAATCAGGTAAACTCTATCTGGTGCAACTCCAAGCAGCCAGTGAGTTGCTCGCTCAATACTGGCGGGTAGGAGGCAAAGATGGATGACTATCCACGACAGAATCCGGCTTACAGTTCTACTTAAACAAAAGGAGGATTTATGGCATTACCCAAAGAATTAATTGGCAAAGGTTCAAGAATAGATATTGGCTTTACTATCATCAACATATCTGAAAGGCGAAATATAGTATCCATTGTCCATGCAGGTAATATGGGCAATAATATCGAAAGTGTTGAAGAGAATGTAGATTTAGCTCTTGGTAAAGGAACATTCAAAAAACTGGAAAAGTCGTGTAAGAAAATGACCGAAGATGGTTGGCCAGATTATCTTTATAAAAGGACAATGAAATTTTAGGGGTGAGTTGGGCAGTGCGGTGAGCCCCAGTGACTGTAAATCACTTGCGAAAGCGTAGAGGTTCGATTCCTCTCTCACCCAAAGGAGATTTAATATGACAACTTATTTCAGGAAGATATCCAGAAAGTGCAAATTTCTAGACCGCAGATTTGCTAGTGACTGGGTAACCTGTACCCATAAGGATCACCCAAATGCCATTAAAACCTGTTCAGCCGGGTGGTGCCCTATTTATAAGGGAGGAGAATTAAACATGAAACCCACACAGGAAAGAATAGAAAAGTTGGCTGCAGAAGTTACGGATAATATGGATCTTGATGCATTATGTGATGCAGTGAGAGATCAGCTTGAAACTTATTATCAAATGCTGTCAGAGGAAGAATTTACAAAAGCGTGGATTGAGGTTTTCGGAGAATTGCCTAAGGGAGTTGGAAAGTGAGAAAAAGAAAAATCGGCATAGAAAGACTTAAGAATCCTGACCTTTCGCATCTTGAAAAGATGGATTGGTACGAATTATGGTGTACAAAAGAGACTGCTAAATCATGGATAGAAGGATTGAGTGCAGCTGTAAACCCAGGGCTTGTAATCTATTTTAGCAGAGTCAAAGAAAGAGCTGAGGAATTACTTAAAGACAATAGACCATGAAATACCACAACAATCAACATAAATGCAAGAAAGCAGAAATAAATTCTAAAGGGTTTTGTAAATACGGCCTTTGGAGAGAACAGGCCTGCATTTGTACAAACAAAGGACCGAAACAGGAAACAAATCTATATTGTCCGCATGCATGGAGAGAAAGCTGGTTGTTTAGTGAGTTATACAGATGAAAAAGCCTCGACATGTAATAAGGGACGGAAAAAAATATAAAGTCCATAAATATATACCAGAACAAAAGTGCGTTATGGTAAAATCTTGGTTTCGATTCGCTCAAGCTCCACGGAATAGAGAATTAAATATGTGGTGGGACTTGGATGAATGTGAAAAAATTCTATATTAGCACCCATCGCCCAGCGGCTAAGGCATCTGCCTTACAAGCAGAATATCCCAGGTTCGAGTCCTGGTGGGTGCAAACAAGAGATAGTTTCGTAAAGCCAAAGCATTGACCTATATGGACATAGAAGACTGGGGTAGAGATGAGTGCTCTTGTAGACAGTACTGTGAACGATAAGGATGACTACAGCAATACAAAAAATCAAACTACCACTTTGACCTAAATGTCATCCTGAATAATTTTTAGAGGAAAATTATCATGAACGAAATTAACACATTACGAAAGAAAGTACAAAAAATTCATGAAGAAGTATTGAAGCCTGCACAGCAAAAAGAAAATCTAGCTCATGATCCCTTTATAGATGTTTCTTTTACGCCGGATGACTTGGATACTTTAACTTCATTTATAGAACGCATTATGGAATCAGTGCCAGCTTCACCTGGCCGGCCAGGAGATGTTGGTTATTAAGAGGTTATGACCGAATGGCTAATTTAACTATTATCAAAAGAGATGACAAAGTTATATGTCCTATACAAAGTGAAATCGAAGGATTGGCTATAAAGACATTTGGCACTCATGAGGATATATTTTTTGACCCCATACCATTGAGTAGTAAATTTGATTTAATGTGGTCAGACAAATATAAAGGATGGCTGTTACGATATCTATTGGAATCGTAAATAAAAATGGGGCCGTAGCTCACGATGGGAGAGCATCTGTTTTGCATGCAGAAGGTCGCTGGTTCAATTCCAGTCGGCTCCAAACCCGCCCGTAGCTCAGCCTGGATTAGAGCAGGAGACTTCTAATCTTCAGGTCGCAGGTTCGAATCCTGCCGGGCGGACCATCACAACAGAGCGGGGTGGACAAGTGGTTTAAGTCGTCGGTCTCATACGCCGAAGATCGAGAGTTCAAATCTCTCCCCCGCCACCAACCCTGTAATACGCCCGTAGCTCAGCCTGGACAGAGCACGAGACTACGAATCTCGGCTGTCGGGGGTTCGAATCCCTCCGGGCGTACACGGAAGGATTAAAAAATGATAGTAGACTGGATTGCAGGAGCCTGTGAACTACTTGGTGGATGGCTCGTAGGTAGTAAGAAAAAAGCAGGATTCATAAGCAACTTTCTTGGTTGCAGTATCTGGATCTATGTAGCCTTAAAATCTGGTGTATACGGGTTATTACTTGTGGTAGTCCCAGCACTATTTGTTAATGCTAGAAACTATCTCAGATGGCGTAAAGAAGACAGGGAGAGCCGAAATGAAAGCATATCCAACAATTGACTATAGAATTGATAGAAACATTCCTATCTATGCTTTTGATAAACTGGATGGTTCGAATATACGAGCAGAGTGGACTATCAAGAATGGATTCCATAAGTTTGGGACTAGGCATAGACTACTCGATCCAAACGAAGAGCCTTTAGGCGAAGCTGTATCCCTGATAAATGAGAAATACGGCGAAGATCTTGCAAGAACGTTCTATGACAATAAGTTTGGTAGAGTCATAACCTTCTTTGAATTTTGGGGACTGAATTCTTTTGCAGGACTTCATGAAGATGAAGAGCATACTGTTACTTTAATCGACGTAAATCCTTATAAAAGAGGCATTTTACCCCCGCAAAAATTTCTTAAACTGTTTGGGAATCTTGACATACCTAATCTTGTCTATCGTGGTAAAGTCAATAACTCTTTCATTCAAGCAGTAAGAGATAGAAAAGTTGAAGGCATGACATTTGAAGGTGTAGTCTGTAAAGGCACATGGAGAGACCAGATAATCATGTTCAAAATCAAATCGAAAGATTGGATAAACAAAGTAAAAGAAGAATACAATCATAATGATTTCATAAAGAACATACTTCTTGACAAAAGTGAAGTGGATTTAGATGAAAACAGATACCGGCAAAGGCGATTTTGTCCTGTCTGCTTTAGAGGTGGGAGCCTGTCACCGATTTGCAAATGTGGAGCAGAAGCTCTTCAACTTGATTTCGATGCTCAATTACCGAGAAAGAAAGCGTCTAAAACAAGATGGCGCAAATTTTTTCAAACATGGTATAGAGAATTAGATTTCGATTTCTATTGGAATAACAGGAGAATTTAAATGACAGATGTAAAAGAAATGTCGAACGAAGATTTAATAAAGTGGGCTGAAGTTCTTGATAGCATTACAAGATCAGCCTACAATACAAGAAATCTTGTAAACTTTGAACGTGTTTGTTTAGAACTTGAAGAAAGGGGGTACGAAGTGGCTGTTGAACCCGAGTTGAAAATTCTCGAGCCGACAGTAACAATGAAAGTATAGAGACATGAAAGTAAATGAATTATGTAGGCTGGTGAATAAGAAAAAAGCTTTAGAAAAGCAAATTAGGTACATGTTTTACGATTTTCAAGATAATTGTAAATATTGCCTTAAATCAGATATAATTAGATGTAACAATCCGGTTGGATATTTTATATCGGATATGGGATGTCTGTGTGAAATAGAAAGATGCCCTATTATCAACAAGCGTTCGTAACTCAGCGGTCAGAGTTGCTGGCTCTTAACCAGCGGGTCGGAGGTTCGAATCCTCCCGGGCGCAAAAGGAGAATTATTATGGCAAAATGGAAAGCTACACACGAATTAACTTGGTTTGGTCGTCTTTTAAGACGAATAGAACTTAAACTTACAGGCCATTGGACATATTGTGATAGATGTGGGCGATTTAGTCCTCAAAAATATTGTCCTTATTGTTAAGAATTATTGTTGGAGGTTTTAAGATGGGAAGAACAGCGAATTGGGCAGCTAAAAGGCTGCCGGAAAAGGCAAGACCTGAATTTTTGAGAGCATGGAAAGCTTGTGGTTGTATGGATCTTTATGATGGTAATTTAGCCACATATCTACGTGTGATAGCTCAAGTTATAGAACGACATAACGAAGATAGAGAAGAACTAAAAAAGCTTTCTAAAACCATACAAAAGAAGCTTCGAGATCTTAGATTGACTTGTAAGAATATAGATGGTGACTAAATGAAAATAGGAATCGATTTTCACGGTGTCATAGATAAATATACAGAAGAATTTATAAACCTTTTTAATGCAATAAAGCTATTGGATTTACCTATCGAAATATGGATAGTTTCTGGGCCACCAGAAAAAGAAGTAGAAATGAAACTAAATCGACTCGGAATTTTCCGAGGAAGAGAGTATGAAGGCATACTATCAGTCGTAGACTATCTGAAGGACAATCACGTTAAAATGTGGCTTGATGATAGAAATACATGGTGGGCCAGTGATTTCGACTGGTGGAGTTCAAAAGCAAACCTATGCAGAGACAACTACATAGATCTGATGATTGATGACAATGAGAAGTATGAAAAGTACTTCGATTTATTCGACCTTGATTTTTACCTATTGAAATAAATCTTGATAAGGTTGGGTACAGCAATAAAAAACATAAAAGATAACCAACTTTTGTCTGATAAATCGTGGGCTGAGCAGAGCAGTCCACAACCAGCCTGAACTTTTTCAAAGGAGAATTAAATGGCAACACAAAAAGAATTGGATGCTGTTCATCGTCTTTTAGATTGTCCTGATTTAAATTTAGACGAACTTGAAGATGAAACAAGAAAGGCTATAGAAGAAGCCAGAAGAGTCTTCATAACCAAATTGACACAAAGGCATATAGACAAATATTTAGCACACCGAGGAAATATTTGTCCTTATTGCGACTCTAGAAACATTGCAAACGCATCAAAATGTCAAACAGATGATATGATAGCTTGGCAAGATGTAGAATGTCATGATTGCGGTGAAATTTGGAGGGATTGTTATAAATTGATCGATATTATGGAGGTTTAAATGAAAGCATTAATAGTAGTAGACATGTTAAATGATTTCGTAGACGAAAAAGGTGCGCTGAGTTTTGAAGCGGCACGAACAATAGTTCCTTTTATCAAAAGTCGTGTCAATGAGTATCGAAAAAATAGTGATTATATAATGTTTTTGCGGGACTGGCACAAAGAGAACGATTTGGAGTTCAGGAGATTCCCAGCACATGCTATTAAATGGACGTGGGGAGCAGAAATAATCCCCGAACTCAACTCGGAATTGCACAGCATAAAGGGGAAAGGTAAAGAAGCCATAATCAATAAACAAAGATACAGTGGGTTCTTTGGAACCAAGTTGCATGAGAGCTTGCAAATTTTAAAGAAAGTTCACGACGGAATAGAATCAGTTGAAGTTGTAGGAGTCTGCACAAGTATCTGTGTTATGGATACCGTTGGCGGACTAGCAAATAGGGATTATAATATTATAGTCCCCAAAGCCGGTGTAGCTGATTTTGATCCGGATAACCATGCATTCGCCCTCAAGAGAATGGAAAATTTATACGGAGCAAAAGTAATATAACTATATCGGTAGTTTCATATATTTTGATATTATCCACTGCTTCCTTTTATTGGCATGAATTGTCGGACTCTCCCTGAAAGAAATAGTTCTTCTATTTGATATTTCAGATGTTTTTACAAAACACACTACATCAGGTACATGTAAATACACTGCTAGCATATCGTATTCGTCTCTGTCAAAAAATTTAACTCTGGCTTTAAGCCCGTTGCCTCTTAAATGAGAGTTGGATACATTAACTTTATAAGCATTATATTTTTTAGAGCTTTCACTGCTTTTAACTTGAACTCTGTAAGATTTATTATCTTTATATGCTATAAAATCAAAAGGTGAAGACCCAGAGAGAGGTGTAAATATAGTAAACCCTTTTTCTATAAATACAGCGATTGCTTTTACTTCACCTAAGCTGCCTAATTGATGAGTACTAAACATAAATTCACCTCCTATTTAGAAATTATACTCTCTAATATAGAAGGTTAGATAAACCTGGTAGCTTATATATGACAGCTTATTATTTATAAACGTGGCAACGTGAGAAAAAAGAATTAAGGAGGTAGAGGAAAGGTGAAAGGAAAATCGAAAGAGGTTAAAGTTGAACTTTGGCAAGGAAACGAACATTTAAACGAAATTTATCAACTAATTGGAGTAAAATACGCCTTTCTGACATCAAAAGAAGAAGGTAATAAGCAATGTCATCCATGGATAAAATGCCGCGACTTTCTCCATGATGCTTTGAGAGCTCATGTAGCCAAAAAGAAAGAAGGCATATTCGGATTTCGATATGAAAGTGGTGTTAATCCACCTCTGGATCTGGAAAAGATGCGTCTACTGGTTAAAAGAGATGCTAACAAAGATGAAAAGAACATATCAGAAAACACAAAAGAAATAATGGATTGTGCTCTGGCCATATTGAATTGTGTTGAAAAATACACCAATGTAAAGCCTCTTACAAAGCTTTACGAAACGAACCAGAAAGATATATACCTATTTGAAGGAGCAAAAGATTGGATGGAATCAACATTCATGATTTCACTCTATACCCTTCTTATCCGTTTAGGTGCGAGAAAGATCACATTCAAAGATAGAAAGGGTCTCATTGAAAAGCTAAAGGATTTAAGCAAATCTAACCAAGTTCACGGTGACAATGATATTAAATATCTTAAAACAGTCTGGCCATTTATTTATCGGATCATGAGAGCAAGAGGAGACTTGAAATATATGCAAGACGGCAAAGCTCTTATGGCGGACAAAACAATAGGAACATTTCATGCCTATACAGGTATAGTATCATTGTGCAAAGAAGCTAAAGGTGAAAAAACTGGAGTAGATGCGTTGGTGCCTTTAGCGGAGTTAATTAAATTGAAGAAAAAAGGAGGGGTGCCTGAGCGGTCGAAAGGGGCTGGTTGCTAACCAGCTGGGGTGTTAAAGCCTCCGTAGGTTCGAATCCTACTCTCTCCGCACATAAAAACGAAAGGAGAACAACAGGATGAATTATGAATTAATTATAAAAGATGAGAAAGGCAAAGCTACTAAGATACAACTTAGTGCAGAAAACATTGTTGACATAACGAACGCTTTGGAAGTGACATCTAATTTAAAAGAAATATGCAAAAGCCGTTGGGCGGAATTTGAGCATTTATATATAGAAGTGGATAAGTGCCAAGAATGTGGACATGAAAAACTAAGAAAGCTAATGCCACCGCACTTTGGAGAATGCCTAGCAGGTACTTTGGAAATAATGTCAAAAGTTCCTGTTCCCAACTTTAATTATTAAGAAATGGGGTGTAGCTCAGTGGTAGAGCGGCGAGCTGTTAACCCGCGAGTCGGGGGTTCAAATCCTCTCACCCCAGAATAAGAATTAGGGTATTAGGAGGAATTAAACTAATGAATGAAATAGGAAAAACGGTACTCAAATTCAGAGAACCTACTCACAAAATGTACTACTATCGCCATGTACCGTATAGTACTCAGAGTTGCTCATTTTTGGTACCGACAATAAATTTCAAGAAGAACACAGTAACAAGATCTGATGAATCTTTTAACTCATGCAGAGAAATAGCTAGTCGGTGTGTGGCTTTATCATTTCACAAAAATCATAAAACTCTCAATTCTAAATATCTCAATCTTTTCGTGAGATTCAAACCCGTCAAACACAATAATGAAAGGCGGATATTAAACACGGTCAGATTTTTCAATCTTATCGAAGATCATTACAACATCAAAACCAAAACACGAGCTTTAAGAGTGAATACATACTTAAATGGCAGTAAGTACAAAGATGAGAATACTTACGACTGGGTCTTTCAACTATCCCGTGTATGGCGCAAAAGTGCTCCAATGCTTTCCATGGCCATGCTTATCATAAGAAGGTCTTATACAGCATTAATAAGAAAGAAAGACTATTTGGATAGCTTTGAGGATGTAATGCAGATAATGGAAGAAAAATATAAAGGCTTCTATGAAAAAGATATTCAAAAATATTTAGATATGTTCATGAAGAATTTAGGATATCTACACTCCCATGACAACAAGCTCGCATTTTTTCCTTCATCAGTAGGATATGCCATGAGAGGTTTAAGAGGAGTAACATCAAAAGGAGTGAGAAAGATGCCAAGATACACACGAGATGATACATATGGCAAAATGCGTAAGAAGATAAACCATTTACTGGCAAAAGAGGTCAGCACATCATGAAAGAGTTGTTAATTTCATTGGGAATTTACCCCGCCGGAATAATTTTAACCGGATTATATTATCGCTATCTAAATCCAAAGAAAAGAGATGAAGAAAATGCCCGTGGCAGATTAACTGCGCGGGTTATTTTTTGGCCTGTAGCCAAGCTAATATTTAGTGAATGGCCGGTTCTGGAAAGGTTTGTAAATAAAATAACAGGCATTACTCGCCGTAGAAATAGAATACGGGAAATGACAGCTTCAATATCTCGAATGAAGAAACAATTCGAAAAAGAACAATTTGAACAATGGAGGAATTATCATGAAGAAAGTGAATAATGTTCTTGATTTACATGGTGTCCGACATAAGGACGTCAAGCTCACAGTGTATGAATTTCTTGACGCTCAGTGGGAAAACCCAGATGAAATTTTCGAAGTCATAACAGGCCATAGTACAAGAATGAAAGATTTGGTCAAGGAAGCTGTAGAAGATTACTGTGCAACCTTTGATCTGTGGAATCCTGATGGACTTGGAGAAGTTTTCGAAAGTCAGGGAATTATAAAAATTGAAATGAATGATGACTATCGCAACTTTATAAAACTTCAGAGGACATAATCATGAAATATACAAGAGCATTGGAAGATCAGATCGTTCTCGCAAAAGATAGAGCAATAGATGAATTACAATGTATCCTGGATGACGCGGAAGGCCAGTATGGAAATTTGACAGGGCCCGAATTGAAAAGGGTAACCACCTTGGCATTTCTATTACTCGAAGATGATGATTCTATAATGACACTTAAGCTGTTGAAAGGCGCTGGTTTCGTCTCGGATGACGATGCAATAATAGAGATATGAATTTAGAACAGCTACAACAAATAGCATCTGGATGTAACTTGTGTGAATTATTTCATGGAAGAAAGAAGCCAGTTTTTGCGCGGGGGAATCCAAATTCAAAGATAATGATATGTGGCATGTGTCCTGGACCAGATGAAAATAAAATTGGATCACCATTTGTAGGAACAGCAGGGAAGGTGTTGGATGAAATAATAGCCTATAGTAATTTGGAAGATGTTTATATAACAAATTTGGTTAAATGTTTTGTTCAACCCGGCACTTCGCTGAAACCTGAATGGGTAGCCAATTGTACGCCTTATCTCATAGTTCAATTAGCTATTCTAAAGCCTAAAATAATTGTCGGTTTAGGTGCAGATGTTTGTAATTTTTTAGTGAACCGAGATCTGAGCAATCCCCATCTGGATAATCAAGACCAGAAAATTGGACAAATGAGGGGAAAGATACATAAAGCTACTCTCGGCACAAAGCTCGTAGCCACTTATCATCCGAGTTATTTAGCCCGCGGCGGCGGATCACAACATAGACAATTCCAAACAGTAGTTAATGATTTTAATTTGGCGTTGAATTATATTTAAAGGAGATCGAATGAAAAAATGAAAATAACTAAAGAAATGATCAAAGAAGCTAAATCAAAAAATGCCTGTGAAGAAGCCATCGCTTGGATGGAAGAAAAATCTAGAATCACAGAGGAACTTCATGAATTTAATAAGGATTGGTCAGCTTGGGCTATGGTAAATCTAAAAGACTACCCTATCGATTTAACTGGGCTGAATAGTTGGGAGCGTGCTTATGTCATGGCTTATAGACCAGACTGCCCCATAGATCTGACTGGGCTGAACAGCAAGGATCGTGCTTATGTCATGGTTTATAGACCAGATTATACACCCACTTTTTGGGAAAGAATAAGAAATTGGTTTAGAAAATAAAGGAGAAAACAAAAAATGAAAGCAGATACCCCAAATCTTAACATAGAATATCAAGAAACTGGAGATTGTGAAGACCATGACACTGTGAAAGCTGTGCTCGAGCTTTGTAAAAGAGTTGATATAGATACTCATGGATCCGCAATGATTCCCAGCATCAGAATTAAAGAATATGATGATGGGGATCAAGGAGTAGTAGTGGAAATTGAAGCTCCTCCTCAAAACGAATCTTGGTCTAAAGGTGTCTACAAATTCATAGGGCAATTATGGGAAGAATTCCCTCAAGCCACATTATATCCAGAAACAAAAGAAATAGACAATTGCGAATGCTATCAGTACAGATTAAATATTTGCACACATGCATGTGATCCTGATTAAAAGGAAATAAAAACGGACTCGAGATCTCCGTGCCCCAAAGTTAAGCGCTTAGCGATGGATCAGGCAAAAGATCTCGACCAATATAATAGTCATTCCTAACCAAGATAACCAGCTAAGGGAAAAAGGGTTAATAGTACCATCGTCAAACCAGTAACCCCGAAAGACCCAGCAACCAATGTAAGAAACATGGTTGGCAGCTGTTAGGGCGATCTGGTTATCCAAATAAAGTCTATATAGAAGGAGTAAAGAATTATGGCAAAAATTAAATGGACACCGGATATCAGAAATATATTATATACAGAACTTGTGGAAAGGTTCGGACCATATAACAAATGGAAAAAGATAAAATCCCCAGGCACTGACAAAAAAGCTGAATATGAAGAATTTAAAGCGAAGTTTGCAGAAATGGTAACATTTTTGTCAAATGACGAAACTACAGCAGAAGCTGTACAATTGCAAATAGATTGGGCCATTACAAAACAGCCGAAAATTGAAAAAAGCGGGCATGTATATAATTATATACTGAATATATCTTCTGCGATCAACTGCGGATTCCTAGCTTCAAGAGACCTACCAGAGATTCTGTTGGCTGAAAGAGATATAATAATGGAAAATAATAGGAGCTAAAACATGGATTTTGAGATTAGAAACGGCACTGGTAGAAGAAAATGCCATCATTGTGGATTTATAATAGACAAAGCAGATAAATACCTTTATATAAAAGGTGCATATGGATTTTATGTAAATCTTTGCCAAGAATGTATTAAAAATTTAAATACAGCCTTGGAGAATAAATAGCTAATCACGCCAAAAACCCTCACTACCTCCAACCCCTAAAAGTATGGGGCTGAAACCTTAATTGGTGACAGCCCCATACGCACTTCTTTTAATCTTACCTATTTATTGTGAGGCTGGCAGTAGCTTGCATATTGCCCCGCCGGATCATGCGTCAGATTCCACTGATAGCTGCCAGTTTCGCTTCCTCACATGGTTTTTATTTAATCCCCATATATATGCTTACCATTAATTTTTTCGCGTCCCGAACTATATAGTTTAATCATCCATTTATTTTTTGGCTTTAATTGTTTTTTTTCTTTTTAGACTTCAAAAAAATTTTTCAGTAGCAAAAAATTCGGACTAGATCAGAACTCATACTCGGGCTTTTGAAAATTTTTTACTTATCTTCTTTTTCTTTTGCTAAATCGCCCAACATTTTTACAAGACTATTTAGGTCAATCTGAGGAGCTTGCTTTGTCTTTGCCCTCGAAATTGCATATCCAACTATCGGCACAGATGACATAACACCACCAACAACTTTTGATCCTATCTCTATAAGATCACTTGCCTCAGCGGGGGTGAAAAATCCTAACACAACACAGATACCTAAAACAGCAGTTCCAATTGATGCCCAAAATTCTGTTGTCAAAATTCCTGGTTTAGTAGATTTCTTTTCATCCGCCATTCTTTTTTCCCTCCTTATCTATTTACTTCATTTTTATAAAAATATCCTATATATTTCAATGTATGCGCATGTTCTACAAATGTTCCGATAGGCGCACATTCAACTATCACATTATAGGCTTCAGAATCATATTCCAATTCTGGTACTTCTATTTTCTCGTTATTCTCAATTATCTTTTGTAAGGACTTGCAATCTCTTTCCATTTTTGGAATAGAAAATGCCATTTGGTATTCCAAGAAACCAAAACAATGCCTTACCTGATGCCAATCATCAGATGAATTCCACAATCTATATGCATCCAGCACATCCTTTTCCGTATCAGCTTCTGGATGTTTATTACTTGTGGTACATCCAGATTGAATGGAAGGTAGATCCAATGATTTAGCCACCCTTGCCATGGTTAAATTAGCAAAATTATGCTGAATAGAACCAAAATCAATATTATAATCGTCAGTTACACTCGATACAAGTGGATATCCAGCATGTAAAGTAATTAATCCTGGATTTAATATCTGAACCAAACACATGCCAGCAAGAAATTCTGCATGAGTAATCAAAACCAACCCATAAATGGAAGCCGGTGCGTTGATCTTTGAAACTGGCATGGTGACCAGATAAATAGGAAGATCTTCTTCTATGCATCTCAAAAATATAGGAACATTCGGACCACTATCGTTGAGAGCCAGAGGAGAATAAAAGACCGAGTGGCTCGTAACTAATTTATTATTCTTCGCATATTCCTTTTTACATGCTTGTACTCCCGCCTCTGTTGCCACATAGATATATCTTAATCCTGAATAACCATTTTCATTATAAACTTTTATCTGTTCCACATCTTCATATTCATCATGTTGTTTCCCCGCGCCACGAAACATCGCAGGAACCTTATACTTTTCAGCTATTTGCACTATTTTGGCTACATGCTCGTATAAATCTGGCTCAATCCATTCGCTTGTTTTTTCGTCATAAATGTAAGGAGCTGTTCCACCAGAACAAAACGAATGTTCTGGAACTAGTGATGTGAATACTGATCTTTTTGGTGTGGTAGATAGTGATTGGTCTATTAAATCTCTTAAAATGTGTATCCTTCCTGTTGTTTCATCATAGGCTGCTAAGCCAGTATCTTCATAAATTTTTCTTATCTCTTCATTTTCGCACTTAATCCCAACTTCCTCTAGAAGCTGACAGGCTTCATTATGGAGTGCTTCCAATGTTTTATCTTTCTTCATTACCACGACCTCCTTCGTAATAGATGCCGCAATATCAAAAAAAATTTTCAGTAGCAAATTTTTACATCTTTGAAACTGCACCTCTTTTTATTCTTAGGTATACAGAACTACCTTTTTTATAAAAAAGTCCTCAGAGGGACTAAATTTGGAAGCCTCAGGGGGTATTCTTCGCCTGATCTCTCACCCGATCATACTCCTCATTGTAAATCGGCTTCTCTATATCAACTAAAATCTCCGGTTTAACTGTTTTCTTAATCCACTTCAACATATCTTTAGGGTCTTCCATGTCATTTTTTCTACCAAATTGAGTATGACAATTGGAAACCACTTCGACCACACTAAATCCTTTCTTCTGAATAGCCTTTCTTATCATTTTTTCCAAATTTCGAACATGATATACACTGCCTCTTGCCACAAAAGAAGCTCCAGCTGCAATTGCAATATCGGTAATGGGGAATTCATTTTCGACACATCCGTATTGTGTAGTTGTGGTATAACTATCTTGAGGAGTGGTTGGGGAATACTGTCCTCCAGTCATACCATAATTCATATTGTTCACGACAATAGAAGTAATGTCTATATTTCTACGGGCAGCGTGAATAAAATGATTGCCGCCTATAGCCAGTGCATCTCCATCTCCCATCACTGCAATCACAGTCAACTCTGGCTTTGCTAACTTTACTCCAGTTAAAAAAGTCAAAGCCCTACCATGAGTCACATGCAGAGTATTAAAATCCATATAAGCCGTCATGGTTCCTGCACATCCCACACCTGATCCTATAACAATTTCATCCTTCTCCAAACCTAATTCATGTATAGCTCTTATTAGGGATGCTAAAACTATTCCGTTTCCACAGCCCGGACAACAAGTATGTGGAAATTTTTTATCTGTTCTCAAATATTTATGAACTATTTTTGTATAACTTTCTTTCATAATTGTTCGCAAATTTCCTCGGGGGTTATAATCTGACCATCAACTCGATTATATTGAACTATTTCTGAAGCCCCCTCATTTACCCTTTTTACTATCAAAACTACTTGACCCATATTCATTTCTACAACTATCGTTTTGGAACATTGATCCAATACCCTCTTTACTTCTTCGTCGGGAAAAGGAAATAAAGTGATAAGCTGCAATAATCCCACTTTTACACCTCTTGCTCTCGCTTCTACTACCGCTTGATGAGCAGACCTCGCCACTGATCCATAAGCTATGATGGCAACTTCTGCGTCATCCATCATAAATCTTTTGACCATTTTAATTTCATCCGCGCCCCGGTCAAGTTTATAGAAAAGGCGCTTCATAAATGGTTCGATTTCAAAAGGTAATTGGGTAGGATATCCCTTAATGTCGTGGACACGACCTGAAACATGGTGCCGATAACCATCTCCAAAAGAGGCCATGGCTGGGACACCGGCCCGAACGCTTGAGTAAGCTGAAAACCATCGTGGAGGTATTCGTGGTTTAATTCTATCCACAATTTCTACTTTTTCCGGTAGTTCTACACTGTCACCAGTATGGGCCACCATCGCATCAGATAAAACAATCACAGGAACTCTATATTTTTCTGCTAAATTAAAAGCTTTAACTGTTATTTCAAAGCACTCTAATGTAGTAGAAACAGATAAAGCTATAATATTATGTTCTCCATGAGTTCCCCACCGCGCTTGCATTACATCTCCTTGAGCAACATTGGTAGGCAATCCAGTACTTGGGCCACCTCTCATTACATTCACAATTACGCAGGGAACTTCCGCAATATAAGCAAAACCCAGATTCTCTTGCATTAAAGAAAATCCGGGTCCTGAAGTAGCAGTCATACTTTTTACACCGGCTAAAGAAGCTCCAATTACAGCTCCCATACTCGCCAGTTCATCTTCCATTTGAATAAAAGTTCCACCAACCTTGGGTAATTCTACTGATAAAAGCTCGCTTATTTCGCTCGCAGGAGTAATAGGATACCCTGCAAAAAACTTACAGCCAGCGGCCAAAGCGCCTCTTACAACAGCTTCATTCCCCTCGATCAGTTCTCTCATTTACAGTTCCCTCAACTAATATAGCAAAATCAGGACAATGCAATTCGCATAATCTACAGCCAATACAATCATCAGGATTAGTAGGAACTGGTTTGCCTTCATTATCCTCGCCCAAAACATTCTTTGGGCAAAATTCGATGCAAATACCACAGGCTTTACACCAGTCTCTAAAAATTACATGTTTCATTTAAAACATACATCCTTCAGCCAGCGCTGAATAGAGTATCAATCCAAAAAGTACCATCGCTATGGTTAATTGTAAACAAAGTTTAAGCATCTGAGACATAATCCACTCCTATTTTTTTGCAGCTTTTTTAGTAGATTTTCTTCGGCGTCTAACAATTCTCCGTTTAGGTTTAGGCACCTCTTCTTCACCACCTTTTTGCTTTTTCAAAAAATTAATATATGCCATACAATCTTTTTTGCTGGCACATCTTTCCTCACATATCTTATAGTGAAGTCTTGGTTTATTTAATTTGTGAGGACAATGTAAAAAAGGATTTAATATTGTACCGTCATTATCGCTCCGCAATTTTGGCATATAACATTCCCTTCCCCAAATGTGGCGTTCGATACTTCCAATTCACTGCTGCATTCTGAACAATGCATCTTTTTAATATTCTTTTTCGCCAATTCTTTTTTATCCGCAGGAGTCAATCTTCCGTTTGCCGTAAAACCACTAAATTTGACTCCACCTTTGGATTTTTTTGTATCTTTTTTGTCGGCGGGAGATTTACGACTATTCGCTTGATATTTTAGTGATTCCTCCACATCGACAACTACTTTGTCTATCATTTATTCTGCCTCCTTTATCTTTTCCGCAGGATACTTATGTCGATCGGCATAATATTTCTTATGCCCTTCGCATAAATACCACATCCCCACTTTATATTCTGCTTTCCTTCCACAGTGAACATAATGAAGTTCACCATTTACATCTTTCTTTATTTCCATTGGAAATGTGCAATATGTCATTTGAATCCTCCTATTAAGTCTTTACATATATTATAGAATAAAATGACAATTTTGCTAGATAATTATACCCACCAATCTAAATTACCACATTTATCAAATAGAAAACTATAATCAATCGTAGGCATATGGATATTCCAATGGTCAACAAATCTTTCTACTTTTATATCATCACAGCTGAACTTTTCATTCAGACATCCATGAATTTTTGTAAGATCATTATCTGATATCCCCTGAATAAAAACATCCATATTTACTAAAACATCACCCTCATCGAATACACTACCATCATCATCAAATTTATGATTTCTCCATCTAATGCCCTTTACTTCCACAAATATTTCATCAATGTTAAAATCATTTATAGAATTAATTTCTTCGAATATTTTGCTTTTCGCTATTTTTTTAGCTTCTTCCAATTTTTTTAATAATTCATCATAATAATTTGTACTTTGTCCTTGTGCTTCAGAATTCGCCATTTTAATTCTCCTTTAATTTTATTTATTTCCTTATAGCAGTTATTAAATCTACAAGACCGTTGCTACCATTTCCATTCTTTCTCAAAGCATTCGCCTTATCTCTTGTACGCATCGCTGCATAGCCCACGAATGCAGTACCAAATAAGTATGACATATATTCGAAAATACTACTAACCATTGGGCTAAAAACTGACATATTCACACCCACGTAAGTACCAACTAATATAAATATAGGCATACTAAAAGCAAAACCTATAGTAGCATAAAACAACCTTCTAAGGATCATTGGCCTCGTTCTTGCAATATACTGATCCCCTGATTTATATGCTTCTATTTCAAGTTTTCGTATACTATCCATTTCTGAGATAGCCAATTCCATAATTTTTTCTTCGTGTTTATTAAATTCTTCTTCTAACTTCTTTTTCTGTTCAGGCGGAATTTTGCCCTCTTTAACGGCTGAAATTACTTCCCCAGCCATGGATGCAGCTTCCGAAACAGAACTCGGAACCGCCTTTCCTACTATATTTGCCACAGCATCCCACGCCTGAGGAATCTTAGGCAAAACTGAAAGTCCTAATCCCAACAAAGCTGATAACATAATCATTTTCCTCCCTAAATATAAATAGAGGCATCGCCTCTATTATAGATAGTTAGAAAAAAGTTAGATTATTTATCTTGGTTGTGTTTGGCTTTAACTACAATAGCATAACTTCGAGAAGCAGTTTTCTTCCAAATATCTGATAAAGTTCGAAAAAAACCTTTTTCCGACAATTTAAGAGTATGATCAGCACACCATTCATCGCCTTCCTGGAAAGTAAGAAATTCATCTTCTACCAAATTTCTAACTATTATAGTCTTAATCTGATCAAGATATTCTTCAAGTTCACTTTTTGTGAATGTATAAGTTTCTAAACCCGACATTATTTATTCTCCTTTTTATCCTCATCATCCTCAATACAAAATAATGTTTTAAAAAACCCTATTAAAAATGCTGTACTAAATACAGCCGCTGCTACCCAGCTAGATATAAAAGCAAAAAACAATGATTTTGTCTTTGTCAAACCAAATTCTGCCGGATTCAATCCGCGCATACTCATTAAAAAATAAATAAGTGCAACCGAAACCAATCCACCAGTTAGATACCAAAATATTATTTCTTTTATTAATTCTATCACCCATTTTCTCCTTTAGGCTTTTCTGGAGCCTTGGCAAAACTTGTTAAAATTAATATAATGCCAATCATAATAACTGACACCCAACTCAATATAAAAGCTCCTACATAAGCATCAAACTTTTTCAAACCATCAAGATTAAATCCCAAATAAAAAAGCGTGTGGATCATAACAATTGAAATCATACCACCAATTAAATAAGCACATATCCACCAAGTCATTATCTTCTCCTTCCAAACAATTTAATTCCCAAATATAACAGAAGGTCTTTAAAAAATTTTCCATAACCTATTGATTTAATTGCCTGGTGTAATCCATTTAACATACCATAAAAAACACCCCAACTGGTGAAAAAAGTCCAAAACAAAAGTTTGGGTATTGTGTTGATTCTCGCATGTTGTACCCTAAAATCATCAATGGTCATTTTACCAGAAATTAACAAACTACCAACAATTCCAACAGCTAAAAAACAACCTATTAAATATATGTATAATAATATAATCATTAATGTCTCCATGTCAACAAAAAATTTTAATAATATATGTCCAAAACAGTGTTGCTGAAGGCTATTACTATCTAATCAATTAAAAAATCATAAAAGCCAGGATCCATAGACAGAACATATCCTGTAGCCGTATCCAAAGCTTGATGATTTAACTCCCTTAAATAATTATATTTTGGTTTGTCTCCATACATTTCTAATCTTTTTTGTATTATTTTTTTGTCCCAACCATTAAATGTCAATTGTCGTCTAAAAATATTTGGATATTCCATCCGTAAATATCTCATGTAACCAGCTCTTATCAATTCCCATATAATTTTATCTTTTTGAATAAAAAGATCAGACTCCAATTCATCTTCATAAATATAAAGCCTTCTCCAACTATCTTTTTTAATAACAGTTTGTTCTTTTTCATTTGATGGCACAAAAGTTATTTTCAGACCGAATTGCTCAATAGTAAGTTCGTTAGTGAGTATATCCTTTTTCTTCTCCTGAACGAAATCCAAACCAAGAGCATATAATATTTGTTCGATGTTATTAATGTCTGCCATTTTTATACCTTCTCTTTTGTCACTTCATAGAATTTAACCCACCCTTTTTTAGTGAAAAATCTACGTTTTAATATATACACAGCACCAACAGCGTAGGCTGTCAAACAAATGTTAATAATCAATAAAATTTCTATCAATTTGGCATGTAAAATTAATACACTATCCATATTGTTCTCCTTAACCGTAAATATTCTTACCCTGACTAGTAGGTTTTTCTTTCTTTATTACTTTTTCAATGTCTATTTCTGGCGGCGTATCATTTTCGTCCTTTACCATCAGAGCATCTTCAAATTTAGCATCTGACATTTCCATTAATATTACTGGTTCTTCCCCCGCCGCATATCGAAAAACTTCTCCTGGTCTTATGTCAACAGAGGACCATTTTGGTAATTCATACAAAACTAAATCTTTTTCATCACAACATTTTCCATGAGTCAAGCGAAGTTTCCCTTTTATAACCATCAAAGACTTCTCTTTATTCTCATGCACAAGAAGCGGAGTTTGTTTATTGGGCGATATTTTTATAACTTTGGACATATAATTGTCCGTCAGCGCCCACATTATTTCTAATCCCCACGGTTTTTTTGTAGAATGTCCTTGTTTTAATTTATTCATTTTTACCACCATTTGCCATATAGAAAGGAGGATTTACAACTTCTGCCTCAACCTCTATCGGTTTCACATCTATATGCAATTTCTTTCTCTTGATTGAAATGGTTATTTCAGAGTTTCTGTCTATATTTTCTGCCAACAATTTTCTCGCAAGGGGAGTAGAAATCTCTCTTTCAATCGCTCTTTTAAGAGGTCTTGCTCCATACTTCTCATCAATGCCTTTCTCGTAAATGAAATCATATAGAGACTTATCGAAATGCAATATCAAAGTAGAATACTCTGTGCGGTTCAATTTCAAATTGAATTTCAGTTTATCCAATTCAAGTTTAATTATCTCCAAATAATTCTTCTTGGTCAAACTACCAAAATTGATAGTAGCAGTAATTCGGTTTAAGAACTCGGGTTTGAATTTCTTTTTAAGAGCATCGCCAACTGCTTTGGTCTGCTTTTCATCAGTCACTTTACTTACATCGCCAAAACCGATAGTTTTTTCGACCTGTTTAACTTCGCTAACTCCAAGGTTCGAAGTCATGATGATGATAGCATCCTTAAAAGAAACATGCTTGCCCTTACCATCAGTCAATCGAGCCTCGTCCATTATCTGTAAAAGCAACTGATGTACTTTATCACTTGCCTTTTCTATTTCGTCAAACAAAACAACAGAGAAAGGTTTCTTTTTAATAGCGTTGGTTAAATACCCGCCTTGATCGTGTCCTATATATCCACTTGGAGCACCAATCAATTTGGCATATTCATGATCAGCAGAATATTCAGAACAGTCAATTCTTACCAAATTTCTTCTACCGCCGATCAATTCTTCACACAATACCTTAGCAGCGTAGGTCTTACCAATACCAGATCGTCCTGTAAAAATGAAAGAACCAATAGGATTATCGGGATCTTTCAAACCAACACTCGCTCTTTGAATTGAATCTACCAACATGTCTATTGCTTTATTATGACCAACCACTTTCTTTTTCATATTGTCGCTCAAACCCAAAAGAACTTCTTTCTCCACATGCTTAAACAGTTTATTTTTTTCTTTCTTTGCAAAAGGGTCAACATCTGCGCTTGATTGCGCTGTCTGAAAAGGGTTAAAAGGGTCTCTTATAGTTTCTTCTTCTTCATCGTCCTCATTATCAAGGAAAAGTTCCTTATAAATTTCGTAAGATAGAAATGGATTTGACGCTGTACATAATTCATATAATTCTTTTATCAAATCGTGAGGCGAAACTCTTTTCGGTAAACCCATCTTGTCCAATTTTATAAACAGTTCCTCTATATCCTCGATACAGATAGTTGCAATATACTGCTGAAAAGCAAGTCGAGTATCAAAGCCTCGGTCGCTTAAAATAACTTCTTCACTACCAGGCTCAAACTGTTTGATTGAAACATATTCGCGGATTCTATTCCAAAATTTTTGAATTGTTATATAAGGCAAGTCTTTTATATTTTTAATACTGCTCCTATCAAGTTTTCTATCTTCTATTTCTGCCTGTTTTTCTTGATTTTCCTTATATATATCAATACCCCATAAATCATTATCTATAAGAGGAAGGGATTCACCAGACTCTGTCTTTGCCATCTTTACGACACCATTACCATTAATAACCAAATTTTCTGGTCGGAGTGCAGTATTAATCTTCAAAATATTTTTAATAATCTCTGCTCTAACTTCGTTTAATGCTGCTATATCCGTACCTTTACTGCTTAGATGTTGGATGAACTGATGAACATTAGATACACAATGTGCTATTAGAAAATCATCGTATAAACTTTTTGCTATTAATCCTTTTTCACGAGTAAGATAACTAAGAGTATCATTTATATCATCTTCGGAAATTTTTAATATCAACAAATTATATTTTGCACTTTGTAAATAAACTTTGGTCACTTCGTAGTTTTTGTCGCCCATAAATTATCCTCCGTTAAATTACTTTCCTGATTTCAATCTATTGCAGTACTGGATTATTGCCACCGCTTCATCATAAGTTAAATGATCAATGTCTGGCAAATCATCTGTTCTTTTCAATGCCTTAGATGCCAACTCAGTAAACTCCATTTTGTTAAAATCCATATTGGCTTGAATTGCCACTTTCTGGACTGGAGTTACCATTTCATTACCACCACTTGCTGGTTGAAAATTATTTGTATTAGAGGTATTAGTAACCACATTTTCATTTGTAAATACAGGAGGCGTATCATATGTGGCAGGCTGTGCTTCCGTAACAACTGGTGCAGTGACATCAGCAGGTACATTCGTTATTGGTGGAGTATTTGCTGGCGGTGCAGCAGTTGGAGGCACTTCTGTAGGAATAGGAAAAGGTGTTGAATTACCTGCGGCTCCAGCAGTTGGAATTTCGCCAGGAACATTCACAGTAACAGGTGGTGTAGAATCTTTATCTGGTGGTGTAGGAATGGCTTCCTTCTTTCCAGCGGCAACACCAACTCGATGAGAACCATCCAAATACAAACCTACTCCCCATTTTGCACAGGCAGTTTTGATTGCCTTGGACATAGCAGACCTATAAACATTTCCTATGTCTATAATTTTACCACTGTTCTGTCCCTGAGTATATCGCGCTATCGGATGGCTCGCAAATCCTTCTTGACTATAAAAGGCATCATAATCGCCTTCATCATCATGAACACATACGGTCACTTTAACACACATCAAAACCTGCTCATCTATGATTTTTTCAATAGTAACCTCAGTAGACCAATTACCACCGAATACAGTATTCATTCTATGGATAATATCCTCACTTGGCACATACTGAAAGGTCTTTCCACCCAATCCTTGTCTTGATTTTAATTTAAATGGTTCATATAATTCTGCTAAAACTTCTGGTTTCATATTTTAATCTCCTTTTCCTTGTCTTTTTATTATATTATAGAATAAATTTCATAAAATGCTAGTCTATTTTTGTAAAATTCTGGATTTTTAGTATGTAAAAATACCATTTTCGTAGATCACCAGTTCCTTACCTGATTCAAAATGAGCGGTGACCTTTTTGTTTTCACTATTAATTAAATCCCAATGAATGGCCGAATCATTAAACCCTAATTTCTTCTTCATCTGTGGAGTCAATTTACTTGGATCTCCATCATAAGTCTCGGTGTAAGAATCACCCAAAGCTATATGACAATTTCCATATTCTCCACCATAATTTTCATCGTAAAGAATTTCAGCCATGTATTTATTTATCTTAGAAAATCTCTTATCAGTGAGTGAAAATTCTCCGACCTGAGAGGCTCCTATATCTGTATTTAAATGGTCAATAACAAATTTTTCACCTTTCTCGGCGGTAATTTCAACAGCTCGACCTTTAGAAAACTGAATCTCCACATTTTTCACTTCATTACCAGACTTATAGGACTTTTGATTTGCATAATATTTTCCTTCGGTTCCTCTCCAATTAGGAGAAAGAAAGATTTCAAAACTTGGAATATTATGTCCTGAAATTCCAACCCACTTTCTCTTTTTACCTGGAACAATTTGCAAATCCATATTTTCTGATTCTATATGCAGATACTTAATATTCTTTAGACTATTCAACCATTTCTTTACTTTCTGTGCATCTGTATAAATCTTTTTCCATTCCCCCAACGGGTCATCTTTGTCGAGATAGCACCCTTTTCTTATCTCATCTGTGTATTCTTCCAAAGAAAGTCCTGCATGTTCAGCCAATTTTTCGGTCGGGTATAAACACAACGTCCAACCATGCTCGCCTTTTTCACCTTTTTTGTCTATAATTTCATGTAAAGGCTTAAGAACTACAGCTCTTTTAGCCATTTTTTTAGTGTCTACATCCTTAAGGTGAGTAAGAGATGTTGGTGCATGGATATAAATATCAGCATTGGCACTATTCTCTCTTAGTTTTGCCCAAGGCGCGATGAATTTGAGTTGTTTTTTATTTGATAGGTTATAGAAATCACGCTGTATTTTTGGAGTACGCATCATATTAATTATAGGATTCATTCCCCATTCCAAAACTTTAGCGTGAACTATTTCAGCTAATTTAATAGCGGCGAGTTCGAAATTAATAAAAATTATATCGCCTTTCTTAAATTTTTTAGTTCTTGCGGTATTTAAACCCCATATTAATACATCTGCATAGTCATTCAATTCTTTTTCTGTAAACATTTATGGCTCCTTTTATTTTTTTTAAGAACTAATATTTGACCTTTTATGCGCAATCGCTGTTTATATTTAAAATCAGAGGATACTTCGTACACAATGGCACCAGTAAAAAATGCATCTGAATGATCTAGATTACATTCAGGTTCCATTCCAGACTCTTTTTTCAATTGATCGCAAAGAAGCTTAAAAAAATCATCACATAATTGCTTATCTTCGTCTGCTAATTTAATATCATCTATAGGCCCACGATCTCGCCATATAAAAATTCTACCATCAATGATTAGAGGAGTAAATTTTTTCTTAAATCTACACTGCTTATTTACTTCTACTATTTTTTTGACAAAAACATCATAAAATAAAAATGCTATAATTGTAGATATAATAAATTTATAGTGGCTACTTATAAAATTAATTATCCATTCATCAATTCCCATTTTAATTCTCCTCCCCCCTCCCTTTTTTTAAATTATATCATCCCATTCATCCAACATCTCACTAAGCTGATAAGGTTCTTCTTTCATCCATATTTTTAATTTGCCTAATTTATTTCTAGTAATAATCCCACCAAAAATTTTTAATCCTATCTCATTTTGTTCCTTTATATACTTCTGCAATCCTATCGATTTAGCAATACCAACACTCATTAATTCTCTTTTATCTTCTTTAGTATCTACAATAAGAATTTTACCATTTTTAAATTTTACAATAAAATCTACATGGAACAAATGATATTCATTTTCATACTCATAATAAACTGAAAAATGCTCTCGGCCTCCATCCATATTTTTATACCACCATTCAACATTATCATGTGAATCTATATAATTTGCAAATATTTTTTCTATTTCACTACGTCCTCTATTCAAATAACATTTAGTATAAGCATATTTATTATATTTTACTTCCTCATAGTTTTGATCATTAAACTGATGCCAAGGTTTTAATGACCAAGGTTCCATTTTAGGTTTGGTTTTTAATTTATTCGCTTTATCTTGGGCTCTATATATTTTATACGCTTCTATAGAATCCATTAAGATGTCGCCAAAATTACCCCAATTGCGGATAAAAAAAGAATACAAAGGATCAACATGCCGCCCATGGCTAAATCCAAGATGCTCTATAGCCCATCTAACTAAAGCACGGCTAACATTTCCATAAGAATTCTTAGCAATACCACAACTACTCATAATTTGTAGTATTTGATCCTCAAATCTTCCTATAATCTCAGAACTAGATGCTTTACCTTTCAAATGATTAGCAACTGCTTTAAACTCGCCTTTCGCAATATCAGAAACTTCCACCGAGCTGTCTCCAATCATATAACTATCTAGTATACGGGTAGAAACATCGTATCCTTTAGCCGTCAATAAATCTATGTTCTTATACACATCTCTGTCAATTATACCAAACTTTTTATTAAAAGTATTAATTAGTACTTCATGAAATCCAATAGAGTCTTCTGTACTATTTGCAATAATAACCCTATCATCCCACTTTCTGTAATAATTATCTAAAGTTAATGAGATATCTTTTTTAAGTCTAGTAGGCAACCAGTTTATAAATTGAACCTCATATTCACTGTTTTTAACCTCAAAACCCAAATCATCGGTAAAAACATATCCAACATTTAACATTTCGTTATCAAAATATTTTCGATTAGGTTGTCTGTTTACCCTGCCGACAGTCTGTATTTCAAATCTAGGAGTCATACCATCCCTTAGCTTAATCCATATATAAGCTCTTTGACAGTCCCATCCTGTAGAAATAGCCTGCTTAAAAATCAAAACATCGATAGGACTATTGTCTTGTCTAACTGCTTCTTTATCAAACCCGGGGGTGGTTATTGTAGCGTCTGTAACATATTTATCACCTCTTAACTCAGCAACCCACACTGCTAAATTACCATTATCTTCACTGGTACCTTTACCCCTAAAAAATTCTTTAACCTCTTTTATTTGTGTATTCCCTTTACGACCATTTGCCACCTGTAACAATATTCCTGGATTAATGTCTGAGCCTTCTTGTATCAAAAACTCTTTCAAAAGCGAGCGTAGTTTGTGCCCGCATTCAAGGGCAGCGTGTAAGTTACCAACATCTGAATTATTTTCTTTAAATTCAGTAACACCTAAGTTGACCTCAATGCGCTTTTTAACAACCTCTTCGTTAACCAGATCTTCATATCCTATTCTTACATTAGGTGACTGCAAAGGAGTTGCACTCATAGCAATTGTTGCATCTGGTTTGATTAACGACATTAAATAAGCAGTATTTTCTGTGTTATTTGTGTGACTTTCGTCTATTATTAAACACAGTTTATTTAATTCTCTGGTGTTTTCGCAAATAGAAGGAAATCCCACATAATCACCATCTTCCATCAACAAATTGACTTTCTTATTGATTTTTTCCCAATTGATCACAGCAATTTCGTTCTTACTTATATGAGACATGCCCCTAATAGTTTTATCCAAGATAGTACATTTTATATCCCCTCTCAAAGTGCCTCTCAATTTATCAAAGCTTTGAATATGCAACGCACCATCACCAGGACTTATCCACATAAAAGAAACGTTCCCTTTATAAGATTCAATGACAGATTCAATAGCATCACTCATCACTATTGTTTTTCCTGCACCAGTCATTGCATAAAATGTAGTATATTTTTTGTCTTGGTCTCCCTTTAGAGCTTTAATCACCCTATACTTAATTGCATCTGATGCTCTTTGTTGTGACAGCGTTAATGTAAATCTCATATCATTACACTCCTTATCTTTTTAATATTCCTTTAACAAACAAACTTTCATACTCTTTTATCATTTCGATCGGCATTATTTTAAGTTCTGTATCCTTCCAACCTCTGAATTCTTCTTTCAAAGCCGCATCTACATTCCAATCTAAAGAGAAAATGTATAGAATTTTATTTTTGCAATTCAGACTGTTCATAATATCTTTCAATTCTTTTAATTCTTCAGCGTTTGGATACATATCATATTCGTCTTTATAAATGGCAATCAACGAATCCTCATCTTGATAATAAATTTCATAATGTTCATTATTTTCTAATTCATTATACACACCTTCTTTTGTTCTTAACATTCCTGAACATGTAGTGCCTACTCTATATGCTAATTCATGTAAATTATTATGCCATTCCACAAAGTCAGTTTTAAAATATTTCAAAGTTTCCCCAAGACCTTCTACTTTTTCTCCATTAGGCTTTTTATATCCACACATCACTTTTTTAATTCTTGGATAACATACATCTGTCATTATATTATTTTCATTATTAGTACATAATATGAATTGTCTTTTTCCATTATCTTCTTTATTTAGTTCTAGTACAGCATGTCCAGTTGTCCCACTCCCAGCAAAAAAATCTAGGACTATGGCGTTTTTGTTTGGATGTAAATTTATTAAATGTTTAATCAATTTTACTGGTTTAACAGTTATAAAAGTTTTACCTAATATATTTTTTAATTCTATTGTACCTTGATTATTAGTGCCTACATCGTCTAATGAAGTATTAAATAAAGTACCTTTATAATCTGACAAAAATACTTTTTGTCTTGGTATTTTATTAGATGTCCAATAAATTAAATCTTCCTCAATAAGTTTATTAAATGAACCTTGATTAATGAACCATTGTTTTGTTAATTTAACACCATCAGGCATTATAAGCGTTTGTTCTTTGTTTGTATTAGAGTCAGCATAAAGTGGTTTGGTAGTATAAGAACCTCTTGAATCATTATCTGGATTTTTATAAGACCCTTGTATTTTATCTGTACTATTGTTTTTATTAAAAAATAATTTATCAATGTTTTTAGCATAACATAGAACATATTCATGGTTAACATTTATCGTACTTGATAAATTTGTACCCGTTTCTTTTCTTTTCCACACCAAATTAGCCACAAAATTCTGCGGACCAAAAATCTCATCACATAACAACTTCAATTCATATAACATATTGTCATCTATACTAATAAATATAACCCCATCTTCTGTTAATAATATCTTAGCTTGTCTTAATCTTTTCTCCATGAAGGAAAGCCATAAAGATTTTCTATCCTTATTATCTTTATCTACCCAACTATCGTTATACATGAAATCTTTATTACCAGTATTATATGGTGGATCTATATAAATGATATGAATTTTTCCTTCGAGACTATAACATAGGCAGGCAAGAGAATGTAGATTATCACCTTCAATTAATAAATGAGTGGGGGATGAAACTTCATCATTAAATAAAGCAAACTGATCCGGCCTTGTATCTTTTTTAGTTAATGCAAGCTCTGAAACTTCTTTTAAAATTGGAAATTTTTCACCACATAAAATTTCCGCTTTTTCCGGGTCTATATCCTTGTTCCATCTAATACCATACGCATTTTCTTTCATTTAAATTTCCCCTTATTATTTAATCAAATATATTATAGAATATTTTTCAATAAATGCTAGATAGATTTCCAACAATTTACTCATAAAAATACAAAACCGCGACCTTTTTTCACAAAAAGTGCGGTTTTATTATAAAATTTATGGTTTTTTCAAATTCATTTACCATCTTCTTGATTGTTTCTGTTGTCCAACCCTTCTTTTCATTGTCTGCTTTTCAACTTGTAGATGAGTCGCTCTTGGACAATTGGACATTCTCCATTTTAATCCCGGATTTACATACGATCGACAATAACCATTCTCAATATTTTTGCAACCTTCGCACTTGTCGATCACTGGTCTACATGTATATTCATCCCAAAATGTACAATTTCCATTTTCGTCCCTTGACAAACAACTTTCCCTTGGTACATCACATTTAAGCATGATCCTCTCCTATCGCCTTTTATTTGGCTTATTCCTTTTCTGACCTCGATTTTTTTTCATGTTCCTTTTCGCAGCTTTAATGCGTTTTTTCTTTTTCTTTATGCTGGGCTTATCGTAATATCTTTTTTCCTTTAACTCGACAAGAACCCCTTCCTTAATCAATTTTCTTTTGAGTTCCCGAATAGCCCTTTCTATGTCATTATTATGTACCTTTACTTGCATAATTACTCCTTATCTATTTGGTGGAGGCGGGGAGCTCCGACTCTCCCGTCCGCTTGCGTTCATGTTTAAAATTGATTAGCACAATGATCTGTGGAAGTAGTTTACGATCCATATGGACTGTCATAACACAGCTTCCACATCCACACGAAAAGTCCTGCTTTACCAGTTAGAATCACGTTGAAAGGAGTGTGATTACAGAGAACCCGACTATGCAGGAGCTAGCCATCAGTTCAAGGTCTATATTTTCTGTTCCTAGGAAACATAGAAAACCCGCCACAGGATTATACTCCTGCGGAGTGTGCTACTCTAACACCCTTTAATGCAGCATTAGCGTAAGCGATCATTGACATGTTGCCAATTAATAGTTGTTCGTGTTTTATAGTGGCCCACGATCCACTCATTGCAATTTTAAACCGACCCGCCACGTCGATTCCATTTCGCCCCCTTTGACTTATTTTCCTTTACCTTTTATTAAAAGCTCAGGATTAATCATGGTAAGAGAATAATTCCTTGGCGGATTAGTACTTAAATCTGCCATGGAAATATTAATCGTCGAAAAGGGGCCCTTACCTTCCCCCTTCGATCTCCATCTTCGTCCTTTACTTTTTATTTGCTTTTTCATATCAAGTTTAGGCCTCGCTATTGCAAGACCTCTATCTCCCATAGGGATTTAGTCATCTATTCATCACCTCTTACAGTGATGACTTTATCTTTACCATCTTCTTTTGTTGTTAAACGCGCTGGCTGACCCCAAAGATTTACTATATGTTTTAAAGTCTCGTTTGCATAGGTCACATCCAAATCCGAACCAGCCCATCTATGTTCCAAAGCTATCCATCCCTTATCGTCATAATTACCATTGATAATCTTTATTTTCGGCACAGGACTAGCTGCGAAAGCAGCAACTATCTTCTCTCTTATTTCCTCTGCCTCGGCTTTGGTTACAATATAATCAACAGTTTTAGTTTTTACCTGCGGTCTAAACAGATAAATTTTCATATCTCTAATCAGCTCGGGGGTCAGAAAGTCCTGCATAAAAAACCAATCTGTATAAGTACGCATAACAGATTTACATTTCTCCCAACCTTCCATTACACCAGTATCCCAGTCTTCTTTTTTCTTAAAATTCATACAATTTGCCCACTCAGTTCCATGTTTGCCTTTATTCCATCTTTCCTCTATATCTCTCCACATCTGAGACCCCATTAAATAAGGGTTTAATTGATATGGATTTTCAGCCTTGACCAAGGAATTTGAATAATTGAATTGGGCATGTTCTCCTGTGGTAAGTTTGCCCTCTCTAAATAGTTTTGTTACAACCTTTTCATGAACAGCTGTGGCAAAACCCTCGTTCATATATTTTGTTCTCATCATCGGCCAATAATATTGACCTTCAATTCTCAAAATTTCAAGTATATCTTTTTGCCAGTCCTCTAAAATGCGTGAATTGTCAATTATATATCCTAAAAGATCGTCTGTAGGTTCAACAGGAGTAGTTAATCTTAGCAACTTCCATAGTTTCTGATTGAAAAGTTCTACATCCTCTTCCACACTTACTTTAGGTTTGCCCAGCAAATCAGAATAAGCTGTTTTTTCACCAGCATATATTTTAGATTTCTCCTGCTCAAAAATTCTACGCCTCTTTTCATTCTCAGTTTCTTCGGTAGCAAAAGGACTTGAATGTAGTTGAATAGCGTGGCCGGCATCTACTATAGTTTCTACTTCGTCTATGCCATACTTCCTTTCATATTTATTAATTCTTTCCGCCGCAGCATGCATTATTTCGATAATGTCTTGCCTAGACTCACGGAAATATTTATTGTTAGTAAAGAAAGCACAATGCCCATAAACGTGAGCCATAACTAGAACCTGAACCGCAAAAGTATTACTGTTCATAAAATAGGCTCGAGCGGGGTTAGAATTAATCACAACTTCATAAGGCAAGTTAGGATCAGCCTGCTCATATATTGTTCTTGTTCTTTCATAATCCCGGCCTCTTTTCCAATTAGAAATATTAGTAGGAATATTGTAGGCCATAATTTCAAACATTTTTTGGGTCGGTACAATATCAAACTCTATAGGAAAAGTTTCTAATCCCAAGTCTTCATGGACAATCTGTTTTATTCTATCTTCAATTTTTGCAAGTCTTCGCAAACTAGACTTATCCATTATTTCCTCTCCTTAAACAAAATGTGTTTTAACACTGGATATACATGGTTTTTATCTCGTATAAGAGACAACAGAAAATGAATGTCTTCATTTTTACAGACATCAACGCCTTCGCTTTTATAACAATTAAAACCCCATTTATTCTTAATGGCTTTCATCAATGTCGTACCTGTTGCCCATTGCACCGCAGCTGCCCAAGCATTATTCATAAAAACAGGATTAACTTCATTGTAGGACAGCATATTAATCTTCTTTTTTAACATCTCATCAATACATTTAATGGTTTTATCAACATCAAAATCATCACCGTCAGAAACATACACACAATAAACATTCCATTCATCAACTGGATATTCGGTGTCTATTAAATAATTAGCCTTATCAAAAGCGGTCCAGCAATAAGTACCTCCGCTTTCTCCTTTATAAAAAAAGGTCTGCTCATCGACTATTTTCGCTTCTGTAGTATGAGTAATGAATTTAATATCCACATGATCATATACTTTCTTTAGAAATTCGACCAACCAAAATAAAAGAGACCGACAAAGATATTTCTTGTCTGTAGTCATAGAACCCGATGTATCCATCATTGCTATTACCACAGCATTAGAATGTAATTCAACATCTTCCTCGATCTGTTTATACCTAAGATCCTCGTCATCTATCTGGACATATGTGTCCACATCATAATCAAGTGCAACTTCTTTTACAAGGCGTATAGCCTCGTTTATATCGTTATGAGATTGAGCTAATGCCAGCTGTGCTTCATATTCAGTACAACTTGTCTCGTTCATAACCTCATGCTGAAAAGCCGCTGTTCTCTTAATGGCTTCCAACATGGTTCTTTTCTTATGTATCCTTGGATAGATACCCTTCTTGGAAATAGTTTCAAACTTCCATCCCTTAGGCACCAACTGCTGTGCTTTAGTTTTCTCTTCAATCCAAGGTAATCCAAGGTCTTGAAACATGATTTCGATAAGGTAATCAATATCAACCTCAGTTTCCATATAGTCTTCACCAGGCTGATCTCCAGCTTTACCTTCACCAGATCCATCGCCTTTTCGAGGCCTTCTGCCAATCACATCTCCTGGCTTAGCGTCACCTTGACCAGCACCTTCACCATCACCATCACCACCGCCTTGGCCCTTACCACGGCCATGAATGAATCGATAATCTTTAAGACCACGAACTGGAACTCGGACTTTCTTGCCTCTTTTCTTCGTTATAATGGATTCTTCTGAAATCACATCTTTGACATTCTTTCTAATAGCATCATCTATTTTCTTACGATGACGCTCTGCGTCTTTTTTACCTCTCTCAGATAGATCCCAATCTGGGTGGTTGATAATTGTCATAATGTCCCCTTTTCCGTAATTTAAATCCACATTGTATATCGATGATGTTTAAATCTGAATCAAGCGTAAGAACCCATTCCGATTCGCATATTAAACATGTCATTGATTGGGCGTAACAATTCCCTCCAACAAAGGTTCCATATGTGTCGGTTATTTCTTCAGAGCCGCAAAAGGGACATACATCTCCCCCTTTTGCGTAATTTCTACGCTTTTTTAAATCACCGATAATGTCCTCGAACATTTTACTCTTCCTTTCGAAGTACTTCTCCAATAAAAGATAATAAGACATTAGCACATTCCTCACAATATCCTTTCTCTAACAGCGTTTTAAGCGCTGATTCTCTACGCTTTTTAGCCTTAGGATTGGTAGTAGTGGTATCAGCCAATGATAGACTCACTACCGATTTCAAATCACCCATCAATTTTTTCTCGATAGCCTCTCTCAAAGGAGCATAGTCTTTGTAAGAAAATCTCTTTTTATTATCTTGAGCATCAGCCTTATAAACAAAAACCCCATTACGAAACTCATTCTTAGAGTTTATTGGAATGCTAATAAGTTCTTCAATAGACCTCATAAGCTTTTCATCAGGGTCACTGTATTCACCAGTAATGGAATCCAGAACCTTTTTCTTCTGACAATAAGCAGTAATATTTTTCATATAATTTTCAAATAATGTCTGGGCTTGATCATCATAAGCATATAGAAAAGCCATATTCACTTCTTTCTTTGCTATATCTTTGTATTCAGAACTTACAGAGTCTTTGTCGCCCATTAACAATCCTAGAAATCTCTCTTTATCTTCCTCTGCAATACCTATATGATGACTGAAATTATCTCTTAACGACCTTATGATATCAATAGGATTAACACACTTTTTGGTTTCCTTTGTACCAAGAGCAACGTTCAGTGCATTTATAATAAATCTTGGTGAAATACCACACATACCCTCACCTTTATCTCTGCCTTCTTGTCTCAGTGCCTTCAAATCTATCTCACTCTTTTTAAAATTTTCAGTAACTTCACCATTATAAAGCTTCATTTTTTCGATTTTATTAGATACTTTCGGTGAATCGACTAGTCTTGAAAGAACTGCAAATTGAGCTGCCACTTTTAATGTATTAGGAGAGATGTGAATATCTCGAAAATCAGATTCAGAAATCATCTTTTCATAGATTTTAATTTCATCATCTACTTTCAAATTCCAAGGAACCATAATTGGGTACATTCTATCATGCAACGCTTCGTTCTTCTTATCAGCCTTGAATGAATCATATTCAGTCTGATTGGTATGAGCTAAAATCAATGTATCAATATAAATCTGCGGAAAACCAGGCGATTTAATAACCTGTTCCTGAGCCAAAGAGATAAGAACATACTGTAGTTTGATGTCGGTCTTTAGAAGCTCTACCATTTCTATCAAACCACCATTAGCTACCTGAAGCTCTCCGTCAAATTGATATGCTCTCGGGTCTGTATCGCCAAATCGCGCCACTTTAGACATATTTACACGTCCAATAAGTTCAGTAACATCCTGCGATTTAGGATCACTTGGTTGAAATGTACCAATACATACTCTTCTTTGCTCTGAAGGCCGAATTAATTTAACAGGAACATTTTCCCAATTAACTACACCCTCTTCAGTAAACTGCTCATCTATCATCATCTGACAGACAGGACATAATTCACCTTCTATCTTAATACCCAGCTCTTTTTCCCAATATTCACGGTCTTCTCTAGGAATTAAATGCAGTGGCTCTTCACGCATAGGACAGTCTTTAATGACATATTTTTCGGTAGGATCAGCCTCAAGGCCTCTTTTTAAAAGTGCGGCAATTGTTGATTTACCACTACTCACAGGCCCAACCAAAATAAGAATTCTCTTTCCTGTTTCAGTTCTGCGAGCTGCGGCTTTAAGAAACCTCACTATATCATGTAGTGATTCTTTAGTACCAAAAATTTTATCTTTAAAAAATCCATATCTTACAAGATCGTCATAGCCTCGTAACTTCTCAGCCTCATCAACTTCCTCAACATCGTGACGCATAACCATGTTATATATTCGTCCAGGAGCAAAGTTGGCTATCTCTGGAGTTTCTTTAACTTTATAAAGATACTCGAGCATTGGACCTTCCCATTCTTGTACCGACTTGCCTTCCCGCTGAGAAAAGATGATATCTTCAAAATTACCCATAACTTCCCCCTTTTGCCTTAAATTTAGTCCTTCTTTAAAAGGGACTCGGCTTTTTTGTAAACTTTTTTCTTTGATTTTTCCCTAACTTCGTTTAACCTCTCAATAACACTCATGTTCTCTACTATAACATCAATAGATGCATTACTTTTATTTTTTGCAACCCACTCTTTAGCTTGCTTCATGGTATATTTATTCACATCAAATAAATAAGTAACTATAACTTTATTTTTTACGTCATATAAAGCTTTGATTCCTTTAGAAATAGTAATAGTTCTAATCTTTTCACCTTTCTTTTTTCGTTTTCCTGTAGGTACTCTGTGATACTTCTCAGTTGTTTCTGGCATCTTTTATCTCTCCTTTTCGTAATTCTCAGCCCATAATTCACAAATAAATACGCAATTCCTATCAGGATTTAATCCCTCACAATAATGAATTTTAACGTCCGTAAATTCTACTTTGTATTTACAAACAGAACCATACGGACAAACTTGGTGCGGCTCTAATTTTATCATATAAGCCTCCATAATCATTATAGAATAAAATACAAAATTTGCTAGGCTAAATCCATAAAAAAATGCTACAATTCCTCTATTTTCATAGAGGAAAAGTAGCACTCTTTAAAGCTATATTGTCTTTATTATTCATTTAAATCAACCCTTTAGTCAATCCTTCTGATTACAGTTTACGTCCACATCCTGCACAATATTTATCTTTTTTTCTCGTTTTATTTCCACAATTAGTACAATACTTACATACAACTTGATTAATCTCTCTGGCATCATTGATACCAACTATTTTCAATTTTAATGTAATGACATCGTTGCCAACTTCAATATGACCGTGGCTAAACCGCTGATTAGAAGACCCACCTTCTACAGTAGCACCAGGACTGACAGAATCCATCGCACGATAATTAACCCGGCTTTTACTCTTACTAACACCGGCGCAAATACTAACATCACTCATTTTACTACTGCCACCACTATTACAATAATAAGAGCTTACTTGGCTGTCAAAAACAGGTGTTGTGCGGTCATCATTAGTGTAATGCCAACGATAATCAAACTTATCTAAATCATTGTCTAAAGGCTTTATTGGCTTCCAAGGCTTTATTGGATCTACGATTATCCAATCAGGTTCTTTAGCCAGTCTAAATTCAACCTTAACAATACCATTCTTTGAACTTGTTGGATCATCTACATCCTCATGATCCAGCGGGACGAACTTGAATCTCTTCCCCCTATCCAAAGACGAATCCACAAATCTTTCTAAATCAATTCTACCATTAGCTGATATAATAAAATCACCCAATGCACTGACCTTTTTGCCATCAATAAAAACTCTGGCAGTACAACTTCTGTTATTCTTGTTCTTTAAGCGAATTTTATACTCACTATCAAACGGTAAAGCTACTTGTCGATTATATCGACGTCCAGTCTCCTTGACTGGATACCCATCATGTATGATGGACAATACAAATCTATCCTTATACATCATTATTCGTTCCTCCCGAACATTTTATTCGCCGTGCCCGCAACCGGCAAATCCTACTCACGGGTCTTTTTATCTCTCATTAATTGATTGCTCAATTTTAGAGGTTTCTTTTAACTTTTCGACTAAATCATTGTTAGAATAAGTAACATAAAATGAAGCCACAAAAAAAGCAATACTTAATACGATTGTAACTACCCATATACTTGTAAACAACCATTTAGCTGTTCTATTTAAAGTGTCTATTTTCTCTTTTATATCTGATGTGTCAATCTTTATATTGTCAAGTTTTTCTGCAAGTTCTTCATTTCGAGGTGGAGTAGTCACTTTGGTATATACATCAGAAATAGACCGATTAACATTTTCCAAATCTCTACTAATATCATCAGCAATTTTATCTGGTGCAGATTGAACCTGCTTGGTTAGCTCATTGATATTAGATATAATAAGTTCCACTATTTTTGAAGGTACACCATTTCCATTACCATTACTCATTTTAAGCTCCATTACGCAGCCTATCTATATTATCAGATAAAGCTTTCTCAAGTTTAGACCAATCTTCATCACATGTTCCTTCACATTCTTCTTGATTAGTAATATCCATGAAACTTTTTACTACTAAATCTCTACCATCTAAAGTAACATTCCTAACAGATAGTAACTCATATTTTTTGTTGTTAATTGTTCCAGTTTCACAACTATCACACAAATATCTATCGCTAGGACTACCTAAAACATCTTCTTCACTACTTCCTATCATATCAATAGCAGCAGTATTAAGATCAACAATTCTCTTAGTAGCCACATCTACAACCACAATAGCAACGTCTATAGAATTAAATACTTGTTCCCTTAACATTTTAGCACCACCAAACAATTAGCAACATCCGCAATCATCTTCACTAGAGAATTCCAGATCCATGCCTTCATTTTCGACTGACTGATCTACAAGTTCTCTCGTAGCTTTAAAAGATTCGCTATCAAAAATTTTCTTTTCGTCTGCTGTCAAATCTTCAAGCTTCAAAGATCCTTGAGCTTTAGCAGGTTTTGTACCAGGACAACCTAAAGCTTTTGCTTTTCTATTAATACAAGCAGCTATCTTTTTTCTTGTAGCCAAAGAAAATCTTGATCTATTTAAATATACTTTAGCCGCTCTTACATGAGCACAGTCATTCACTGGAAAAGACCTGCCTGGACCACAAAACACGCTACCAGGCAGCTTTTTTCTTGTCTTAGTAGTCAGCTTAGCTGCTTTATCTATTGCTTCTTTGTTTTCTTCTAAAATTTTTCTCAAACCCATCACAAACTTCCTCCCTAAAGTTTACTAAGTATTCTTGGACCATCCTTAGTAATTGCTACAGAATGTTCAAAATGTGCTGACATCTTCCCATCCTTACTAACTACTGTCCAGCCATTCTCTCTTACAAAAGTGTCATAACTACCTTCTACCAACATAGGTTCAATAGCTATAACCATTCCCAGTTTTAATTTCCAATTAATTCCTGTTGATACATAATTAGGAACCTTAGGCCATTCATGCTGACTTAACCCCACACCATGTCCAACATAATCACGGATAACATCGAAGTTATTAAAAATAGCATGATTCTGAATAGCAGCTCCTATATCATAAATTCTATTACCTGCTTCGGCTTGATCTATTCCTAAATATAAAGATTCTTCTGAAGTTTTTATCAGTTTTTTTATATTCGCAGGGATTTTTCCGACCGCCTTTGTAAAGGCAGCATCGCTGAAATATCCGTTTCTATTCAAACCAAAATCAACAGAAATAATATCACCATTTTTAAGTATTCTCTCACTAGGAAATCCGTGAACCACTTCTTCGTTTACTGAAACACAAAGACAAAATGGAAAACCTTTATAACCCTTAAATGCTGGCAATACATCATTATCGACACAATATTTTTCAGCAATTTTTTCCAATTCTATAGTCGATATTCCAGCTTGGATGTGCTCATAACACATCTGGAGCACTTCAGCACCCATCTTATTTACTTTCTCTATTTCAGTTATCTCATTGGGGGTCTTTAGATAAATCATCGTTCTCCAAAATCTCTAATATTCTATTTAATTTAGTATCATTAGTACATTCATAATGATGATTACGAATATCTTCCAACAATTTATTGTTTTTCCGACCTGAAAAAAATTCCCACAAATAATGAAAATACTCACTAATCAAATGAAATGTAACTAAAACACATAGAATCATTTCCCATACAGTCTTCCAATTCCAATCTGGTAATTCCATTATTTTTCCTCTGATGTGGGCTTTTCCTCTGATGTTGTTTTTTCTTCTGTTAACACAGTGTCCGCTGCTTTACGAACAGCTTCTTTTTCCTCTTCAGTGAAATCTACTGGCATTAATCTGCCGAAATACAACTCTAAATCAACAGCAACACCTATAACATTCTCACTTGTAGCAGGTTCCCCTGCTGGTCGCAAATGAGTAACTTTCATTTCACCACCAACTGCTCTCAAAATAGCATTACGAACAGCTGCCCAATCTTCCAACATCGACTCTTTCCGTGGATCTAATGCCATATTAAAATGCCTCCCTTACTTGTTTGCCTTTTCTTCTGCCTTCAATTGCTCATATTTTGCTACAGCAACCGTGCTCAACGCTTGACCCCACATAGGATCATCTTCGTTCAATTTTATTTCAGCATAAAAATCTTCAATATCATGCTTAACTGTTTTATAATTACCTTTTTCATCAATAAAACAATGTCTTAATTCGTGAGAAAGAATTCTTTTCTTATCAACATCATTTGCCAAACCCCATACCAAATCACAAATATCAATAAGATAATCAATGCCTTCTAAATTATGACCATCCTTTGACAAGAATCTTTCTACTTCATTAGAGGTCTTGATAGACGCAAAAGTCATTCTACCTTTAAGTTTATCAATCTTTGGTTTGGTATTCATCATTATCTTAAAAGTAGTAGCGGTAAAATCTGAAAACCTTTCGTCTATAAGTTCATCCAATAAATTATATTCCTGTGCTCCCGCTTCATAATATTTTCCCATAATTATTCTCCTTTTCCAAATAAAAAATTATTTATTTTCTGCCCCGGCCACCTCTGCGACTGCCGCCACGGCGAGTAGTAGACTTCCTGCCAGTTTTACACGGACCTCTGCCACGACCAGTCCTAGGACCTTTACCATTTGGTCCGGTACCATCTTTTCTAGGCATAACCTCTACCTCCCTTCAAATTTTGTTTGGGTGCAGTATAATAATAGATAATACCACACCCTTTGCTATATATAGACAACGCTCCTGAGAACATAGCGATTCTTTCTTCCGTTGACATGAGCAGCTTTCCACCTCAACATCACTGTTAGGACTTGACTCGACCAATTATTAATTGAAAGACATCGTATGAACTAGCTGCCATAAGAGCGTTGGTGTCAAGCATTATACACCAAGTCTATTTTTCACTGCCTGTGTCTGAGTATATCTTGTATAACGCTCACCACTTTCAGTTCTCCATGACCCAAGTGGGCGTCCATAAGCGTATCTTCTCTGAAATGAGATAGCATTAAGATTTCTACCCAAAAACTTTGCTAAATAGTTATTCATCTTTTTGGTATTCGGTGTCACCAAAACAGCAGCAATATCGATATCTGTCCATGCATTTCCTAGATTATCAGTATCATACATAACGAGATTAGCATTGCCATATCTTCTCTTCTTCCACTCTCTGCGATAGGCAGCGGTGTTAACCATGAACAATGCAGCAACATCGCGCTCTAAGTTGCTACCATCACCAACTCTTACCGCCGCTTCAAAATTTTTGATAGCGGCTTTAAACTGACCTTTCTCCAAATAATTCAATCCCTTCTTAGTCTTCTGCAAAGTTGTACTCATTTTCCCGTCCTCCTTAATATTTAAAATACTTTTTATTACCTTTCCTACAACTCCATTGAGTTGATTTGCGCTAAAAATCATACTTCCTAATCCTCCTTAATTCTTTTTAATTTTTTACCACAAAACATACAATATTTAACTCTTATTCCAAGCCTTTGAATGTTAGTTCCTTTGTTTGTCTTATCCAGTTCCAACCAGTTCAACATCCATGCATTATTTTCGTCTTTAATGACATCATAGTTATCCATTATAAATTTACTATTTTCACAATCACATGGATACATTAAAAATATACCTCTTGATTCTCTCTATTTACAGTTTTATCTCTGTATTCCTTTTGAGGTTCTATCATGATTTCTGTCATATTAGATAACTTCTTTTTTGCCATATCAACATATTTTTTATCTAATTCATAACCTATATAATGGCGTTGCAGTTGTTTAGCAACAATGGCCGTTGTTCCACTGCCCATCCAATTATCTAAGACAATATCACCGGGAAAACTATACATTTTTATACAACGTCGAACTAATTCTTTTGGAAACATGGCTTCATGTGTATCATTTCTTTGAACAGATCTAATGACCCACTGACCACCAGCCCAACTTTTCCACTCAGAATGTTTATCTATCCATCTCCCATCGACAGGCGATTTATCTCGTCTTGGTTCTTTACCTTTTCTAAATACCCACACCCATTCAAAAGAAGGTGCAATTCTATATTCGGCATGTTGAATGTTTTTGTGAAATGACACATGTGAACTATTGGCCCATGGTATATCCTTAAGCCACACAATTCTAGCATATAAATAAACATCTAAAGTTCTGAAATAATCGATTAATTTAGGTATTACCATAACTTCCTCAGGAAAACCCCCGTTATAATTAGAACCAACGGCTATATCACCGATGTTCACTATTATTTTACCGCCTGGCACAACTACGCGTGTAACTTCCTTATAGGCGTCGTATAATAATTGAAGATGATCTTCCAAAGACTTTATATAAGACTCATAATCCTTATTCACAGCATATGGTGGCGATCCAACCACCAAATGTATTGAATTATTATCTATTTTATCCATATTACGGCAATCGCCATTATGAATTATATTTACTTCCATAATCCACCATTTTCCTATACAAATTATATTTTCTGTCTAAATAACAATCAGAATCCTTATATAACAAGTCACCTACTTGAGGAGCTAAAAACGCACCTTCAAATTTTAATCGATAAGCATTTCTATATTTAATATTATTAATAGATCCCTTTGTATTAAACAACGATTCATTTACAAAAC
>Ga0180433_10000969_pt1 | contig 48830 bp, 38 predicted proteins | sample SS_ome_8_FD_132980 | JGI IMG/M metagenome (GOLD analysis project Ga0180433, IMG submission 132980) | Hypersaline lake sediment archaeal communities from the Salton Sea, California, USA - SS_1_D_1 metaG | ecosystem: Environmental > Aquatic > Non-marine Saline and Alkaline > Hypersaline >...
GCCGCTGACAAAGACGTCTATTGTTTACTCGAGACGGTCACCGCCGGCGCCTACCAGCTTGCCACGGCCGCCTCGCGCATTTGTATGGTGCCCACCGGCGACCTGCAACTGATGGGGCTCCATGTCGAGCAACCGTACCTCAAGGGATTGCTCGACAAGATTGGAATTGAAGCTGACATCGAACACATCGGTGCATACAAAGGGGCTGGCGAACCTTTCACACGCACCGGCCCATCCGATAAAGCCAAGGCAATGCTGGATTGGCTGGTCGACGACCTCTTTGATCAGATGGTGCAAACCATTGCCGATGGCCGACAAATGACGCCACAGAAAGTTCGTGCACTCATCGACCGCGGGCCTTTCACCGCCAAACAAGCGGTGGAAGTCAAACTCGTGGATGAAGTCACTTATGCCGAAGAGTTTCTCGAATCCCTGTGCGAACGTTACGACAAAGCCATCACACTGGTCCACAACTACGGCCAAGAGGAAGAGCCGGGCATTGATTTTTCCAACATCTTCGCCCTCTTCAACTCGCTCGGTAAAGCCATGGCCAAGGGCACGATAACATCCAAGCAGAGCGTGGCTGTCATATACGTGGACGGAATGATTGTTTCAGGAAGAACCGAGGACGATCCTTTCGGCGATAGCGGCCGCGTGGGTAGCACGTCCATACGGCGAGTTCTCAACAAGGCCTGCAGGGATGACACGATTAAAGCCGTGGTATTGCGCGTGAATTCGCCCGGCGGCTCAGCTTTGGCCAGCGACATCATTTGGCATGCCGCCAGCGATTTGGCGAGCGAGAAGCCGCTGATTGTCTCGATGGGCAATGTGGCCGCCAGCGGCGGCTATTACGTGTCGGCCGGTGCCAAGATGATTTTTGCAGATCCAGGCACCATCACCGGGTCGATCGGCGTGGTCGGGGGCAAGATCGTTACGAAAGGTTTCTGGGACTGGCTAGGCGTCTCGTTCTACGAGAAATCCATCGGTGCGAATGCCGATTTGTTCAATACCAACCGCAAGTGGGACGACCGGCAGCGCAAAATGATGCGCAAGTACATGCAAGACGTCTACGAGGCCTTCACCGACCGGGTCATCAGGGGCCGAAAGGATCGACTCAAGAAAGATCTCGATCAACTGGCGGGTGGCCGAGTTTACACCGGCAAACAAGCTGAAGCCAACGGTCTCGTCGACAAGCTTGGTGGGTTGCAGGATGCGATCGCATTTGCCGCTACTGAAGCCGGTATAAAAAGATATGACATTCGCTTGCTACCCGAGCCGAAGAACTTCTTTGATTATTTCTTCAAGGGCATGCGGGATGACGCGGACGACGACAGCGTCGATTTGTCCTTAACGAAACGGGCGGTGAACAATGGCGGATGGACGCTGAAAGCGCCGGGGGTTGCCGACTTCCTCGATCTGTTACGTGCATCCGACCCCATACGGGCCAAGATGGTACTAGGCTTGCTTCAGCGGGTCGAACTGCTGGCGAAGGAACATGCACTGTTGGTGATGCCCAGTGAGTTTTGCATTCGCTGAGCTTCTCGACACTGTATTTGGGCGGCAAGCTTGCCGTGTTGTGGTTTGTGCGTCATGTGGTTAGTTGCAGGCGGGCGCGGGCGGAATGTCAGCGCTGCTGAGGCAAAGCTGTAGCGTCGCAAAGTCACTCATGTCGATATCGTCGTCCAGATCGAAATCGGTGTCGGCACAATCCGGATTCATGGACACTGCAGAAGGCCCAGTCGTACAACCTTCGAAGAGAGCAAGGTCATCTTGGTCCACGTCGTTGTCGGCATCCAAATCCGCCAGCCGTTGGTTGACCGTGACCACATGTGCCAGTGGATCACCGATCACAATGTGCATCCAACTCAACGCTGGAATGGACGAGTAGGCCGCCTCGGCCCACGTCAAGCCGTTAACCAAGAAGTTGGGCCAGAGAAACTCATCATCGGCAAGAAAAACGCTCAAGGGCTCCCAAACGCACCCTATCCCAAACGTACCGCCTGCACTGATAAAGTCCGCGATTTGCTCTTGGCCAAAAAGTGTGCCAAGGCCGTTGAAAGCCCGACCATTGTAACTCTCGAAGGTATTGAAAATTGCACCCCGGGCAAAGACAAAGCTATCAATATAGGCATCGAGGCTCGGCGGTTTCGGGTCATGATTCGTACCATAGCTGCTATAGGCAATGACCGGGCGCGGAATTTCGCCCCCTTCAATGAAGTGATCCGTCGCATCGTAAAGAACATTCCAACCGTTGGCCTGCATAAGATCGCGCGTTTCCTCATAATCCGCGCCCGCGCCGAAAACCGGCGGAGTGAAGATCGCATCATCGTCCAACCCGTCGGCACGATCATCTTCATCGAGAATGAGCCTTGCATAGCGGCGATTCACCGCGAGATCCTGTGCTCGGGCTATGATGGCAAGGGCATCGGCCGCCGTTGTCCCGTCGATGCGGCACACAAGATAGATGTCACCCGACGTGAGCCGCCTGGTATTGGTGCCGGCAATGCCCCATGCGTAGTGCGCGTTACCGATATCGGAAAGGGTTTTTTGTGCCTTGATGTTGGCGCGCGTAAAGCTCTGAATATTTGTGCTGCTTTGATGGTAAGGGTTGTCAATCAGGTTGTCCGCGTGGCTGTCCATCGTTCCGCCCGCTTCACCGTCGTCGAGATCTTGCCACAAAAGCACGAGCTCCGCGTCGACGCTTGCGCAGGTCACGTCACCGTTGGTAAACTCGGGAGGAATCGCATCCTGATAATTCACATACCACGATGGCACATCACCTACATTTGCTCGATCCGTATCTTCGATGCGGTGTGGAATACCGCGAATCAATACGATACTAATAATGCTCGTGGCGGTTGGTCCTACGGAATCCAAGTAAGCCCGAATGGGATCACGAATCTTGCTGACAAAATCGGCATACGTGATGTCCGCGACCCCTACCAGGGACGCATCATTCAAATCGAATACATTCTGGTTTGTCCCCGCGGGAATATCCGGATGGACCGCTAAATAAGCGTTGAGAATGGTTTGGCCATCGGGGGCCTGACTATTGTAGACGACCAGCACTTGCGAAGGGTTGATGGCGGCTTGCACGAATCCCGCAGACGTCGCCATGAACGACGCGATGACTGCAATCGCCATCCCGAAGCTGGTACCGTGCCTCATATTCCCCTCGGCGCACATAAACACGCAGACGTAGTCAGCCCGCCCACAACATCGACCAACCGCGCCATTGTAATTTATTATAACTTGTGGCCATGTAAGGCAAACAGAAATTGCGACAAATAATGATTACGGGAGTATTTATAGGTCCAGCGGCGGCGCGCTCATGAAAACGTCCCCTCAGGCTTCAACTGTCGTTCGAATGAGATGCGACCTGCAGCGCACTTATTGGGTGACACCCTTCGCGCCAGAATCGTTGCTTTTGCCGCTGCCAACGATATGCGTTAGCAACGCTTCCGTGTCGCCCGGCAAGTCTGGACGTCGGTTCGCAACCACCACGATTCGATCCCCGTGAGTTGCCAAATCACGATCGATCAGCGTTTGGTCAAGGTCGTTCAGCATACGGTCCAGGCGACTGGGGCGGTCGTATCGGATAGGTATGACGCCATAGAGCAATGCCATCTGCCGGCAAACGTGTTCGTGAGGCGTAAATGCCACAATGGGCCGATCGAGCCGGTGCTTGCTCAGCAAGCGAGCCAAGTTACCGCCCTCGGTCCAGACGGCGACAACCCCAACATCCAAGTCTTCCGCCATCGCAGTCGCGGCGTGAACCACCGCGGTGGCCACGCGTAGTGTTGCTGTACGATTGATACCCAGCTCTTGACTATGCCGACGGCTGAAGGAGTCAGTCTGAGCTGCCACCTTATCCATCACGCGAACCGCTTCGATGGGAAAGCGTCCGATGGAGGTCTCCGCGGATAGCATGAGCGCGTCGGCGTTATCGAGAATGGCGTTTGCGATATCGCTGACTTCCGCCCGGGTGGGCACCGGTGATTCGACCATCGACTGAAGCATTTGCGTGGCAATGATGACCGGCGTCCCCGTCAACCGGCAATGCAACGCGATCTCCTTCTGGACGATCGGCACACGTGAGATGTCCATCTCGACGCCCAAGTCACCGCGCGCCACCAGCACAACATCAGACTCCTGAATGATCCTATCGAGCTGTTCGAGCGCTTGAGGCTTTTCGATCTTCGCCACAATCTGCGCGGAACTCCCCTGCTTCGTTAGAATCGTGCGAAGTTCGACAATGTCTTCCGGCTGTCGCACAAAGGACAAGGCAATCAAGTCGACCTGATGGCGTATCGCCCATTCCAAATCAGTGCGGTCTTTCTCGGTGAGCGCGGGGGCCGACACGTTGCTGTCCGGTAAATTGATCCCTTTATGGTTGCTGACGACGCCACCGATTTCGCATCGACAGACCAATTCGTCATTTTTTTTGTCGATCACGCGGAGCAAGACATTTCCGTCATCGATCAAGACGCGGTCACCCTTTTTGGCATCCTCAATCAGAGCGGGATAGTTGCAGCTAAGACGTTGCGGGGTGCCGTCGATCGGCTCGCGCTGAAACACGACATGCGTACCAGCTACCAACTCGCATTGGCCGCCCGCCACTTGCCCCAGCCGAATCTTCGGCCCGCACAGATCGCCCATGACGGCGACAACCTCGCCTCGCTCAGCCGCTATGCGTCGAATCCGTTCCAGTGAGGCCGCATGCGTGTCCAACGTGCCATGCGAAAAATTGAGACGAAATACATCCACGCCGACATCGACCATCGCACCGATGTGAGCATCGGTATCGCAAGCGGGTCCAACGGTCGCCACTAACTTGGTTTTCGTCATAACCTGTGATTGTAGCCGCTCGATCCGCCAGGGCAATCAACCGGCGTCCCCTCGTCGTGAAACCGGATAAAGTTGACGTGTTGCAAGAGCAGCACTTACGCTTGTGACCATGGAACCTATGCACAAATCTGCGTGTACGGCCGGTGCAGCAATCATTCTGCTTGCGACGTTGTCAGCCTATATGCCTGCGATCCAAGGCGGTTTCGTCTGGGATGACGACGTTTACGTCACGAATAACGCGACCTTGAGGACGGTCGAAGGTTTACGGCACATTTGGCTCGAACCTGGCGCGACACCCCAATACTACCCGTTGGTCTTTAGCACCTTCTGGTTGGAATACCGGCTGTGGGGGCTACAGCCGCTCGGTTACCACATCGTCAACGTCCTTTTGCACGTCTTGGCAGCGCTGTTGCTGTGGTGTGTATTGCATCAACTCTCGCTGCCTGGGGCATGGTTGGCGGCGGCCATCTTCGCTTTGCATCCGGTCCACGTGGAATCGGTCGCGTGGATCACGGAACGTAAGAACGTTTTGTCGGGCTTGTTCTACTTGGCCGCGACTCTGGCTTATTTCCGTTTCTCGCCACCAGGACGTGAATCTTCGATTGGCCGTCGGGCGTGGGGGTTTTATGCTTGCGCTTTTGCCGTCTATCTTTGCGCGTTGTTGAGCAAGACAGCCACCTGTTCGTGGCCGGTCGCTATGCTGTTGGTGTTGTGGTGGAAGCGTGACCCTCTTCAGAAACGAGACATCGTACCGCTGCTTCCCTTGTTCGTGATTGGTTTAGCCATGGGGGTGACTACCGTTTGGGTTGAGCGTAATCTGGTAGGAGCTGAAGGCGTCGAATGGTCTCTCAATATGGTTGAACGATGCTTCATTGCAGGCCGGGCCGTCTGGTTTTATTTGGGCAAACTGATTTACCCTGTGAGCTTGAGTTTTATCTACCCACGATGGTCGATGGATACCACGCAGCTTAGCGCGTCGATGTACCTCGTGGCAATCGTGATACTGCTACTTGTGCTAAGAGTTCTGCGGCACCGGATCGGGAAGGGACCACTCGTTGCCGCGTTGTTCTTTGTGGGAACACTCGGGCCGGCATTGGGTTTTTTCCCCGTTTACTTCATGCGGTACACATTTGTCGCAGACCACTTTCAGTATTTGGCCAGTATCGGCCCCATCGCTTTGGCGGCCACCTTGCTGACAAGAGCGTGGCGTTGGCCGGATCGTCCAGCCAGTATTCGTATCAAGCGCGTTCGCCCGTGGGTCGGTGGTTCGTTGTCCGTTGTTTTGCTGATGGTTTTGGCGGCAGCAACCTGGCAACGTAGCGGCGTCTACACGAATGCAGAAACGCTCTGGCGGGACACACTGGCGAAGAACCCCCTTGCCTGGATGGCCCACAACAACTTAGGGCAAATGCTCTGGCAGCAAGGTAAGTACGAAGATGCGGAGCGGCACTTTGCTGAATACGTCAAGTTACGGCCCGGCGATCCGGAGGCCCACAATCATCTGGCCAACGCTCTAGCACGTCGGCGAAATCTCGAGGGTGCCGCCTTCCACTACCAAGAAGCAATTCGACTTAAACCCGACCAGGCACAACCCTATCTCAATCTTGGTACCGTTCGTGATCTGCAAGGCCAACCTGCTGAAGCGGCCGAGCACTATTCCGCGGCCTTACGCCTCGCGCCAGAGTACGCCCAAGCTCGCCGCAACCTGGCTCGACTTCTGTACCGGGTAGCGGCAGCCCATCTCCAGGCCGGACGAAGAGAACAAGCCTTGACGGCTGCGACGCAGGCCCGTGACCTGGCTGGCGGAATTCATGATCCTGCTTTTGCTCGCCGGGTCGACGCGATCATCCAGTACTGCCAAAGTCGTCAATCATCTCGGCCCGTTCCGGCGACGCTGCCCGCTCCGGCCACCTCGCCGAGTTCGTAACCGGTTCTTGTCCTGCTTGCCATTGCCTCCGTGCTTGTGTCAAACCCTAAGGCGGACCGCCTTTTTGTGCCCGCAACCCAAGCGTTTCAGTCGTAAGAATCTAAGAATTACTCCCTGCCCCGCCTGATTGGGTGTGCCGTGTGCAAAAAACTTGCGAAATATCCTTGTCCCGGGTAGAAATCGTACTGAGTAAAAGGGTAAAAGTTGTCTGCGTCTTGCCGAAAGGGACTCGTGACGGAATGATGCAACCGTTGGATCACTGGAGTCCCGCATCATCGGCCAAGACCATCGGACTTTGGCAGGGGATGGCATCGGCTCTGTTCGTTCATGCCATTTTTCTTGCCTCGCTCACCGTGGCCGGTGACCCGGCAGGTACAACGGCCACGCCCCCCGACAAATCGCATAAGGCCGCAAGCCAAACCTCGACGACACGTGCGTCCAGTACGGTTCCGGCTCCTGTTTCCATCACGAATTTGATTATCACCCTAACCGGCGAAGCGGATGCGCCAAGCCGGAAAACGGCAGCCGTCGCGATTCTCCGGCAAGCGTCTGAGGAAGCAGACAAAGCGCTACTCGATATTCTTGACCGGGCGAACAACGACGGTGCGAAGCTGGCGATCAGCCATGCCATTGCGGAAGTCGGCTCACAAAACCCAGCCTTTGCAAGTCCGCTGTTGGGATTCCTAAACGCGAACGATCAGGCCCTGCGTGATGCGGCAGAGGCAGCGCTCGCTGGCTATAACGATCCAAAAATCGCCGCCAAGCTCCATTCCTTTCGCCAGAGACAACAAAACAAGCTCTTAGTGGCGGCGAATATCGCCAAAGCCAAGTTGTTGTACAGCCTGTTACCCAAAGAAACGGACCGTGTGGCTCAGCTGCAGCAGTGGTTGACGGCTAAGCTGATTTTGGATCGCTTGACGGCCTTGGAAATCGTGCACGATGCGATGTTACGCACGCCACCGACCCCGCCAGCTGTCGAGGTCCTTACCCAAATTCGCACAATGCTAACAGACCCAGACGAATCGGTGCGTCTTCAGGTCGTTATCGTCTTGCGCGATTTGCAGGCCAAGGAGGATGCCCCGCATTTGCTAACGTTGCTGGGTAACGAGAGGGCCGAAGCTGTCCGAGAAGAGATCTACAAAGCATTAGGACGAATGGGGGATATGAGCTCGGTCCCAGGTTGCGTTCATGGCCTAAGGCACGGCGGTCCTCGCGAGGCGGCTGCAGCGGCGGATGCTTTGGGGCGGCTGTTAACCAAGGGGAACGGCGAGCGCCGGCAGGATCATCGTGAGGCGATCGATGCTTTGATCAAAGTGGCCCGAAGTGCACGGGTGGCTGCCAATGCTAGACTTCGCGAGCAAGTCATCGATGCGATGGCTGAAATCGCCAACGAAAAGTTTCTGCCGGTCTTTGAAGAGTTAGCGGACAAGAATGAGAAGGTGCCTACGATTCGCCAAGCCGCTCTTCGTGGCATCGGGCGCGTTGACGGCGGGGCCGCACCGATCGAACTCGTTTTGGATCGTCTCGTGAACGACTCGAATGCCGGCGTACGCGAAGCGGCTGCCGAAGCTTTGGGTGTTCTGGGAAGCACCGCAAACCATCTACAGGCACTACAGAGCCGGCTTGATGTCAACGTCGAACCGTCTGGAGCGGTCACCCAAAAGGCATGGGAGGCGTACCGTTTGGTGTTTCTCCGGCTAGCACCAGAGGAGCAGGAAACGGTTCTGGCTGAATGGGATGACAAGGATCAAGTAACGGCAACTCGTCGGATCGAGTTATTGGCGGATCTGGAAGCGGCTGTGGGTGGGACCGACCCGTTACGAGCAGCGCGAATACGCGAAGATCTGGGCGATGCGCACGCGGCGCGAGGGCAACACGATCTGGCGGCGGGTTTTCTTTCGCGTGCGCTGGAGGTTTTTCCGGCCAACAACGTCGAAGACCGGATTCGCGTGGCTCCCAAAGTCGTCAACGCTTATTTAAATTCAGACGACCCTTCCATGGCGATTTCGTCCGCTGCTCGAGTGGCTCGCGAGGCCAAAGTTCGCGACGCGGTCGCGGTTTTGCTTCTCGACTACCTGCGACAAACCCGGCACAAGGATATGAAGCAAGCGGCGGCATTCCTCGACGAGCTGGACAAGGCTGTCCCGGATCTTTTCGGTCAAGCGTGGAAACACCGATTTGAGACCCAGCGTGAAGCCATTCAACCAGCATCCAAGCCACGCGTTGCCCCCTCCCCCTCGACGAAGCCGGTGTCAACCCAACCTCTGGGCTGAATCGGCATCGCATCACTTCGAAATCCGTGCAATATTCCATCGGTGAATACGTTTAAGCTGGTGGCTACTTGTTGGGTTGGATGGGAAACGGGTAGCCGCTAGGCGGTGAAAAAACTGTCCGCCAGAATGAAAGTCCGTAAACGATAATTCTTCAGGAGACAAAGCGATGTTACAAAATCGGCAATATCCAAACGTGGTCTTGGTGGCGACAGGTCTTATGTTTCTGGGAGGCGGATCTGCGATGGCGGATGACAAGCCGATCCCAGCAAGAAAGCAAGTCGAGCTGATGGACCACCACCCTGGGATCGATGCCAACGGTGACGGCGTACTCACGGCAACCGAAGTTGACACCTTCTTCGGTCAACAGGGTTCTACTATCAAAGGTAAGAATGACAAGCCAATGGGTTTTCGTGGTCACAAGGGCGACCGGAGAGGGAAAGGCCCGGGGCGGCATGGATATGGGCGGCCAAACCCGGATCAGCTCCTAAAAGATCATCCCGAGCTCGACACGAACCAAGATGGTCGATTGAGTCGCGAGGAGATGCGGGCCGGAAGGGATCTCGTTCGAAAAGAGCGGTTCGAGAAACGAAATCGCCATATGCTTGAACGCCATCCAGAGGCCGACGTCGACGGCAACGGCAGGCTGAGCGAGGAGGAAGCCCAAGCCTTTGGGAGAAAGCCCGGCGGCGACAGGCACAGCAGAGGTATGCACGGTCGGCGTCCCAACTTGTTGAGGTCACTCATCGAGCGTTTTAAGGATGTGGATCGCGACGGCAATGGCCAGTTGAGCCTCGAGGAGTTGCGTCAGGCAGAAGAGGAAAGCGACGGTCCCATGCAAGGGGGCTTTGGGAGAAAAGGTCCGCGGCCGTTTTGCGGTAAGGAAGGCCGTGAGGGACACCGTGCACGACTTCTCGAGCGGTTCCCTGAGGCTGATGCAAACGGCGACGGTACCCTCAGTGACGAAGAAATGAAGGCTCATTGGGAACAGTGGCGTAGTCGCAGGCGAGCCGGACATGGTGAGTCAACGCGAGCGGCGGAGTAGTAAGCGTCGAACAGGATCGTATGACAGCAAGTCGGTTTTTCAAAATCGCCGGACCGCACCCCGCGTCAGCACCCATTGAACCGCTGACGTGGGGTGCTGCCCGAATCAAACCTCAGCCCTACCGCCGTTCGATCCGCCGCTTACACCTCTATATCCTTCACCGGAAACTTACCCAAGCGGCGACTGCAGACCCCCTTGATCACTCCCCATTAACCTCCATGCCCACTAATCGGTAGACCTCACCTGTCGCCGCACGCAACGCAATCTCGGCCACACCCATGTGATACCGGCTCATCTCAAACGATTTTCCTGCTGTAGCCCATTGTCCCAAGGGAATCAAGACGTCATCAACCGTCATTTCTGTATCCGCGTCCTCAAGATACCTCTGCAATCGCCGTTCAAACTCGAAACGCTTCTGATTGATCACGCTCTGATTTTGACGACTTTGCTCGTAATTCGAACAAAGCTGATCGGTATTGATGGCAATCGCGCGCTTCACTTCGAGCTGTTCCGCCTCGATGTCGGCTTGGTAACGGCGAATCTGGGCTTCAGCCTTGAGACGCGTCGCCTTGAGGACTCGCTTATCATTCAGGCGCAGCGATACCCCCCCGCCAACTTCCCAACCACCGACGCGGTCATCGAACGTCTCCGCCCCGAAAGCAAACTGCGTCCCCTCGAAAAAAACCATCACATCCAAATGGCCCAGAATGGCCTGCTCTTTCTGCAATTGGAAATCCTGAATTGCGTTTTCGAGCACTTGAAACTTGGGGTTGTTCTCGAAAGCCTCAATCAAAAGCTTTTCGCGCCCTTCCGGCGTACGGGCACGCTCCATAAAAGAACTCGAAACAAAGCCTGGTTCTTCGATCCGTACTTTTTCTTGGGGAGAAGCCCCGAGAAGAACCAGCAGTTGCAGCTTGCTTTCGCGGTAAGCTTTTTCTTGTTGACGCAGGTTGACCCGCGCAGAATCAAGACTTGACCGGACTTGGAGGCGATCTTCTTTACGAACGTGTGGGTCCCGCAGTAAGGTCCCGAGTTGTTCGACATAGTTTTTGTAAACTTGGATCATCCCAAGATAACACAGCGCATCCTGATATCGCTGCAGGGCCACTACGACACAGGCGCGATAGTCGGTCAGATACTGAAGTTCTTTGGCGCGCGCCTGTGATTCCTGGAACGTCTGATCGATCACACGCTCTTGGCGTTTCCGCGAACCCACGAAAGGCAGCTCGACACGAGCCCGAACCAGCCCTCCACTTCCACTTTCGATTTCGTCTTGGTCCTCTTCGACCTCGCCAAACTCTACTCTGGATGCACTTGCGCCGCCTTCGACTCGAATAATCGTCCCCGCAAACGTCTCCTTTTCGACACCAGCCACGATTTCACCTTCCAGCCCGTTCGAATCCCGACGTTCAGGAAACCTGGAAGTATCACCCGTTGTCTTGACGAAAGGTTCCAACCGGCTGAGGTTATTGCGGAACTCATCGAGCCCATACCGGGCCGCAACCATCTCTTCGCGACTGGCTTGGACCTGCGGACTATGATCGTAGACCAGCCGAACGATGGTATCGTAGTTGAGAAGATGACCTTGCGTTGAACTCGTCTTGGTCTCGGCCGGACGTGTTGTTCCGGATTCCCCGATGGCGGGCTGACTGGTTGCGGACGACCTAACAGTCACATCCGACCCGACCGGCTCGCGCTGCTGACGCCGATTCACGCCCGACGACCCTTGGCTCGACACGCATTTCGGCATTTCACTTGACGACGGCCCAAGACAGGCCGAGACCCCAAGCACACCAAGGCTAACCCACCATACGCCGCATCGTACGAGCCGTTGAAACCCAAAAGTCGATGAAACAAGACCAGACATCACTCTCGCTTGGTAGCTATCAGCCAGGAGTTTCACCCATCAACGGACGGCCACAAGAAGCCAACAATCACCACTAATCCTCATTAAGCTTCATGCCTGCTACACGATACACATCTCCGGTCGCGGATCGCAACTCCGCCTCCGCGAGACCGATGTTGTATTCATTTAAAGCAAGTGTTTGTCCGGCCGTCATTCCTTGCCGCAAAGGCGTGAGCACATCGTCGATCGTCCATGGCGAGTCGTCATCCTCGAGGTAAGCTTTACGGCGTCTGCGAAACTCCGCTTTCTTCTGCTTAATCACGCGTAAGTTCTGCAGGCGCTGCTCATGATCCGAAACGACCTGGTCCGCATTGATCGCAACGATGCGTTGAATATCGAGCTGCTCGGCCTCGATCTCAGCCTGATAGCGACGAATTTGGGCCTCAGCCTTCAATCGGGTCGCTTTGAGGACCCGATAGTCATTCAAACGGACGTTTACCCCACCCCCCACCTGCCAACCGCCCACACGATCGTCAAACGTCTCCGCGCCAAACGCAAACTGCGTCGCCTCTCCAAAAACGGTCATATCAAATCGTCCCACGATCGCTTGCTCGTGTTGAAGCTCGAAATCCTCGATGGCGTTCTCCAGGACCTGGAATGTCGGATTGTTCTCGTAAGCTTCCTTCAAGAGCTGTTCCCGGCCTTGGGGCGTGCGCGCGCGATCGACATAAGTGCTCTTTTGGTACGGCGGCGTTTCGATCACATACTCATCTTCCGCAGAAAGGCCTAACGTCGATATGAGTGAGAAAACCCCTTTGCGATAGAGCGCGATCTGGCGATCCCGTGCGACACGCACATTATCCAAGCTCGATTGAATCTGGGGACGATCTTCATCGAGAATGCGCGGGTCGTCCAACAACAACTGAAGCTGGTGCATTTGCTCTTCACGAACGCGACTCACCTCCAGTTGATACAGGATAAAATAATAATATCTCAACGCATTCAGCGCATAGGACCGAAAATCACTGAGGTATTCCAGCTCCGCCCCACGGGCTTGCGACTCCTGGAACGCCTGATTGATGACGCGATTCTGACGTTTTCGCGAACCGACAAATGGCATTTCGACCCGGGCACGAACCAGCCCGCCACTGCCCCGCTCAATCTCATCCTCCCCCTGTTCAACATCGCCGAACTCAACGCGCGAAGCACTTGCTCCTCCCTCGACTTTCAAGACGGCACCTTCAAACGTCTCGGTCTGCAAGCCGCCGACGGTCTCGCCTTGAAGACCTCTCGAATCGCGGCGTTCGGGAAATGCACTGGCCGTACCACTGTTCTCGATAAACGGCTCGATTCGACTGAGATTGGTCTTGAACTCTTCGAGTCCGTACCGGGCGGCAATCATGGCTTCCCGACTGGCACGCACGGAAGGACTCTTTTTATACATCAGTTGAATGATACGATCAGGGGTGACTCGGTAAGGCGTACCCGAACGGGTTACCGCCTCAGCAGGTTGTGTCGTCGCATCCCTTTCGTGAGCCGGTTGAGCGTTTGCGGCTTGAGCCGCCCCCCCCCCCGCTCCAACACCCGAAGAAGAAACCGCCGTGTGCTCCTCGGAGACGTCCTGCTCGCGTGCATAAGGTTCAACCGGACCCGGTCCCTTCGCCATCTGCGGACTGGCAGCCGTCCATTCGTACATTTTGATTTGTTTCGCCGAGTTCTTCTGCTGCCGTCGATTGACCCCTTTCAGCCCCGGCTGGGCAACAAGCGTGTCCAACGGTTTTGGAACGACGGAACAGGACACCGCAACGAGTACCATGAACCCGCTGCAGCAAGCGTTGGCTCGAAGAAACCGGTAATGGGTGACACATACCGCCAAGCTAGATGACCCTCAAACCAATAAGGTATGCCAAGTCCGTCCCCCGCGGCCAAGGAATCAAACAGACATCAGACAGGCTGGCGTATTATACTATCGGCAAGTGCCTTTCAACAACCACAGCCATCCAACGAACTTGAATGACTTTCGTCTCGCCCACTGCCTTCATCAACGACACATGATCGATCGTCGTATGCTCTCTGTGGAAAAGAGGTAACCGCGGGCGCTGCACGCTAGAACACTTTGACTCTTTCTGTCGCAATCCGAATCGCAAGAACCACGCGATTTCCAACACAAATAGGACCGACGGCAACTGCGCGTTTCGTCTACAGGATCGCCCTTGCCTCAGAAATGATATGTGGGGATTTCAAGCGAAAGATGAATGAAAGCGAAAATCGTGGTCGTTTTGTCGATTACTCTTCGCCCAGGGAGGCCACGAACTGAACGCCGACACGGTGAAACGGACCGCCTACGTGAACACAATTGCGGACAATACCGCGAATCCTCGGCTGATTCGGCAACGCCTGAAAGCACGTCTCAATCTGGGAGCCAGGATGAACGAATCGCTTGGCGATGAAACTCAGTCCACCCGTAGAAATGTCATGCGTCATGACTTGCTGACACGTTTCCACAATTCCCATCGGCGTCACTTCCTGCAGGTGAATCTCTAAATGCGTGACCCAGGCCTTCCGTTCGGACCCTCGCCGATTCTCCGATTCGCCCTGCGGGTTGCCAAACCGTTTGCGGAGCGAGTCCATAATCTCGTTCGGTGTGGAATCGCCACGAAGTCGCTTCTCGGTTGCCAGCGAATAGCGCGTACTTGGCACCGAGTCCCAAACCTGTGAACTACCCGATGACTTCTTGTCGTTCATTTGACCAAGCCCCCAAAGTCGTCGTTGGGGGTATCGGGTCTTACGCCAAACGAGTTTCGCTCTAATAACTGGCCGAATAACGATTTTTGCCGCTACGACTTGATTGACCTCGTCCCGCCAGCTTTCAATCCAAGCTGTTTCACATTCCGCTTGATCGCTCACGGACGAATCGTTTCCACCGATCACTTCCGATAACAGAAGCCCATGCAGGATTCTTGAAATGCAGAATTTACGTCCACCCCCTTTGGAGACGATATCGCCTACGGATAACAACCTGGTGCTAAGATCGAGGCAGGATCAAACATGGATTCGATCGACAACCACGACGAACAGACCCATAACGAAGTAGCCGAACCGCAGCAAACCGGCGTCGAAAACAGCGACGACGCGATCGACGCCTTATTAGCTCAAACGCAGGAGACTCTAAACCAGACGTCCTCTGAGGAAACTGGCGATTCTTGCCCAATCGATGAGAAAATAACGGACGTTGCGACCGAGTTGGCAACCGATTTGGTCGCGGAAGCTGAAGAGGTCTCGACCGACGATCGCACTGATAGCGAAGATACACCCACTTGCGTGACGTCAACGGAAGCAGAGACGACTTCGCCCCCCACCAACAACATAGAGGAGGCGATTGCTGAAACGGCTACCATACTCGCCGAGACGTCGGACGATCTCGCCGAAATCACCCAAGCTTTTGAAGAGGCCGAAACCGAGTTGACCGCCGTCAATGATGCCGTCGAAGAAGCTTCAACCGTATCTGAAAGTTCGGATGTACAGGAAGAAGATCAGCCGATTCCGACGTTGCAGGACGACCCCGGCGTATCACCAGAAGAAGACGCCGTTAATCTCTGCGCTGCTTCCTTGACGGAAAAGTTGCGTACCGAACTAGGCCAAATCAAGACCGACATCCTGTCCGAACTGGAGCAACTCGTTGGCTTACTTCAACAGGTTGACCAAGCCAATCAGCAGGCTGCCGATCGGCTTGGAAAAGCAAGCGACTTTGAGGAAGCAGCCGCCCGTTCCGAAGCCGCCAAACACGAATTCGATGCTGCGGTAGCCCAAGCCGCCGACGCCAAGGAAGCCTTCGAACAGGCGGAAATGCGTGTCGAGCAGATGCGGGAAACATGGCATAGCGCCCAGCAAACGGCAGTGGAGGCTGCCTGCCGCTGCCGAGAGTCAATCATCACAGAAACCGCTTCGTAAGATCGCAGATGACGGGCTCCCGTCCCGTCAACGGCAGCCCTGCCTCTCCTGGACAAACCCATCTCATTGACGACAAGGGTTCATTCCGGAACCAACCGCCCCGTCGAAACTCACGCGCTTTCATTTCGGTGGGCAGTTTTCCGGATCCGTTTCGTACTCTTGCGCTTCTTTGTCCTCATAGTCGCCTATCTTTCGAACGCGACGTTCATGACGCCCGCCCTCGAAGGAGGTTCTAAGCCACACTTCGACGATTCGGCGCGTCAACTCCTCACCCACCAAGTCAGCGGGGAGACAAAGCACATTGGAGTTATTGTGGCGTCGCGACATCTCGGCCGTCAGCTCATCATGACATAGAGCCGCACGAACACCTCGCACCTTGTTGGCACTGATCGACATACCGATCCCACTTCCGCAGAGAAGAATGCCCACCTCCGACTGCCCACTCGTGACCGCTTTGCACGTGGGGTAAGCGGCATCAGGGTAATCGCAGCTCGAGGGTGAGTCCGTTCCCAAGTCCAGAACCTCATAACCCTGAGATTTGAGCATGGCTTTGATCTTTTCCTTAGCCTGGAAACCTCGATGGTCTGATCCGATTGCGATTTTCAAAGTGATATCTCCTCAAGCCGGCGGCGCAAGGCCTCCTCGATTTCTTTCGCACACCGTTCGTAATCATTGTCGCTGCCTCCGATGGGATCTGCAATATCCGCGTCGGCGAGGCGTCTCGCGCGTTCCCTCGCGCCCGGTTCTACCGCAACAATTCTGTCCAGGTGCCCCTGCGTCATCGCAAAGATGTAGTCAGCCCGATTCGCCTGCTCGCCGGTGAGCAACTGTGACTGATGGCTCGAAATATCAAGCCCCCACTTCTTCATCACGTTGATCGCGGGTAAAGAAGCCGACACACCATCAAAAGCGGATGTCCCCGCCGATTCGACGTGGTAGCCGCGATCAGCCAACGCAGGCTCCGTGCACCCCAATTTCTCCGCCAAAAAACGTCGTAGCAATCCCTCAGCCATCGGACTGCGACACGTATTCCCCGTGCAGACGAGCAAAAAATGGGTTTGCATCAATCGACGAATGGTACGGCCCTCAATCACGCCCTCGCGTAGAATCTCGTAGTCGTCATCATGGACACGAACGATCGTGGACGGTGCTGCATAGCGCGTTCGACCGGCATCGATCACAAGATCGACCTGCCCCTCCAACATCGCAAGGGCCTCATCCGCGTCCACGGGAGCTTCCATCCCGGCGGGATTCGCACTGGCGGCCACCACGGGCACACGTACTTCGCTAAGCAAGTCCATGGCACCTCGGTCATCAGGACATCGGATACCGATCGTACCCTCGTGGTACATGGCGTCAATGTACGCGGCGGAGGTCTCTTGAATCACCGGTGCCGCATGGACATTCTCAACTCGAAAAATAAGGGTCAACGGCCCGGGCCAGGCTTTTTCCGTCAATCGTCGGCCAATCCCCGTCAAATCCGGTACAAATCGATGCGTCGATAATCGCGATCCTATGTGGACGGTGAAAGGCTTGGCTTCGCTACGTTGCTTGATTTCACGAAGCCGAGACAATCCGACTGAACTGACTGCACTGGCACCTACGCCGTAAACTGTCTCCGTCGGAAAGACAACGGTCCCTCCTTCGGTCAGAATGAAGGCCGCTTCGCGGATCACGTTCCAGTAGTCCGCGTCGCAATCCAGTTTTCGTACTTTGGTCTTCATACGCGTAAGAAAAACAGAAAGTTTCGACTCCCGAATCATTTGATTATCAAACCTGCTCAAACGGGTGTCAAGAATGCGTGTATTGGGACGGCAAAACAAACCTGCCAACAAGAATGGCAACACGTTCGCGGAGACATACGCATAGTTCGGCACACGCTGAACAGCCGCACATTATACGGCATTCCTTACGTCATGTTGAACTCGTCGTATCCGTACAAAGCTGCGTTCCTTGGCCGTCTTGGGCTCGCGTCAGTTCCAGTGTCTGCACAACAACCGTCCCCACCAGAAAAATCAATCCGAGTAACACACGAATGAGCCACGCGACGCGTCTTTGCGGGAGCTGAATGTTTTCAGTGGAGTCCTCGAAAACGCGGGGACACTCCATCGTGCCCTGCGTCGCAGCCCACCGCAAATAACCCAGAAAACCGCCGGGGCGATAGTGCGATTGCAATTCCGATAACACGTAATGATGCGTTTGCTCACGAAGGTGCTCGAGCTCCGACTTCGTGAAGGATCGCACAAACGTCTTACGCACTTGGTCGTTGGTACTCCGGGGAAACTCCCAATACTCCGTCACCAAACTGGTCGTCCATACGAGGACGGCAACAAAGACCGCGATCAACCAAAGACCGGTCTTGGCAACAGGGGCGGCACGTCGGCCCACACGAACCATGACCGCACCGATCAGTAACCCAAACAGCAAGTAAAAAAACAAGCCCAAAAGCATCGGCAACATCCCAAGGTACGCCAGCAGCCACCCTGCCGGTAGCCCCAGCACGCACCCGGCAACCAACGAACCTATAAACCAGCCGGAACGAGACGCCATCGCTACAGGATTTTTGTCGTTCATCGTCATGCTGCCGTAGTCTAACGGCTGAACGCAACAACGGCCAGGTAAAAGGCCCAGCTATCGCACGGTCCTCCTTTTTGTGATTGAACAACCACCGTGAACAACAACCTGTTCAACCAAAGAAGAAAACTCCCCAAAGCACCCATGCCACAAACCGCATGTATTCGCGAGCCGGTCCCTCAGATAAAATCGGTAACGGCCATCATTATCGGAACCCCTCCGTTAATCGCCTCCACAAAGACGACCCAAGAACGTTTTTTATTGACTCTGGCTCTCAATCCTGCTAGAAACATTAAGATGTACCGTGGTCCCCGCTGGCTACGGTGAGAACTGGGGGGAACAGCTCGACTCGGGATCGAGGAGATATCCGAACCGGGCCGTAAAAGGTACTTCCCACGGCAAAGTGGTTGAGAAGAGGAGAGAAGCCATGCCCAAAGTCTGTCGAACGTTACTCTGTCTTTCTGGATTGATGGCCGTGCTGTTTGTGGCCGGCTGTGGCAACATCCAAGGATCCTGGATGCTGTGCGAGTTCCAACCGTATCTTGAAAAAAAGGATTACCGCATCAGTAAAGCCACATTCTATCCCAACAACAGCTTCGAAGCGATTGCCTATCAAGGCAAAAAGATGATCAAGGCAAAGGGGATGTACGACTATAACTCCTGTTCGCAAGACTTGGTCTTGATGACGGGTGACAAGTGTGTTTGTTACAAAGCGTCGCTCGAAGGCGACAAGAGGCTGCGCATCACGACCTGCGGCCCCGATTGTATCACCACAACCGCCGTCATGGTGAAATATAATCGATGCCCGCCGTGCTTGCCCTGTTCGCCGTGCATGCCGGTAAAGCCGTGTAGCCGTTGCCCACAGTAACAACACGTTGACGACCCTCTAGCCAGAAACCCACACTGGGCGAGCGTGTCTGCGACGCGTTCGCCCAGCTTCTTGCGCGCAGTCCAGGTCCGACCACCAATAATATCGAAATGCCCATCCTCGCTACCGGTCCCCATTTCCTGTCCCCCTCTAGTAACCTCCTGTTCCAAGCCATGGATCCCATTTGACAGCCCATCCCACGCTCGATAGAGATAATCCAGAAGATGGCGAGCCAATCTTGGTTCGGCAGCAGAATTCCGGTTCAAACGAGGGCGGCATGGCAGAGGTTCTTTCTGCAAACGGATGGCTAAGCGGTATCGGTCGATACGCGCTGATGATCTTGACTTCGTTTGGCCGATTCTGGCTGTTTGCCGCCCAGACGTTCACGCGAACCCCCACCGCCCTTATCCATAAGCGAGACTTGCGACGCCTGTTGCCGCAATGCTTTGCCGTGGGGGCTGAAAGCGTGCCGGTCATTCTGGTAACGGGGTCTTTTGTGGGCATGGTATTGGCGATCCAGGCGGTCGAGCAGTTCAAAGCTGCCGGGTTGGTCAATCGGATGGGGGTCATCGTCAGCATGTCGGTCGTTCGGGAGTTGGGGCCCGTTTTGGCGGGGGTGATGCTCGCCGGTCGAGTCGGCGGGGCATTGGCCGCAGAGCTCGGCACCATGAACGTCACCGAACAGTTGGACGCTTTACGGTCAATGGGCTCCGATCCGATCCGGGTGCTGGTTGTTCCCCGATTCCTCGCCTGCGTTCTCCTGACGCCTATTCTGACGCTTTACTGCGACCTGATGGGCGTACTCGGCGGATGGCTGATCAGCGTGCCCGTCTTCGACGTATCCAATTGGGACTATTGGACCTATACCGAAAATGCTTTGGAGACATGGGACCTCGGCAGCGGCCTCGTTAAAAGCGTGTTCTTTGGTGCAACCATTGGCTTGCTCGCGTGCTACAAGGGGTTCCATTGTCGCCAGGGAGCCGAAGGTGTAGGGCGCGCATGCACCGAGGCATTCGTCACCGGTTTCGTCGCCATCCTCATTCTGGACTTCTTCTGTGGACTGGCACTCAAAGGGTTGTATGAGGCCATCTGGGGATTCAAGATGGTTTTCTGATCGCAAGAACGTGGAGCGCTAGCGTCTTTATGGCTCAGATCACAAAACCCATCGTTGAGCTTCGTGGCGTTGAAAAGCGGTTCGGCAAGCTGGAAGTCCTCTGCGGCATTGATCTGGCTCTGGAGCGGGGCAAAACGACGGTCATTTTGGGCGAATCCGGCACCGGCAAAAGTGTCCTTATCAAACACATGATGGGTTTGATTTGCCCGGACACCGGCAAGATCTATGTGGACGGTCAACGGATTGACCTTTTGGGCGAAAAGGACCTCGTGGCGGTACGCCGGCGCTTCGGCTATCTCTTTCAAATGGGCGCCTTGTTCGACTCGCTTAGTTCCGGCGATAACGTCGGCTTCCCTTTGGTCGAACATACCAACTATAGCGACGAAAAAATCGAGCGTATCGTCGCCCAGAAGTTATCGCTTGTCGGGCTCGACGGAATCCAACCGAAACGGCCAGCCGAACTATCCGGCGGCCAGCGCAAACGGGTCGCCCTGGCCCGCGCGATCGCCTTGGAACCTGACATTATTCTGTATGATGAACCCACAACAGGCCTCGACCCCATCCGCGCCGACAGTATCAACGACTTGATCATCAAGCTCAAGAATGAACTCGCCGTTACCAGCGTGGTCGTCACGCACGACATGATCAGCGCCTTCAAAGTAGCCGACCGGATTTTGATGCTGCACGAGGGAAAATTTATCGCCGACGGCACCGCGCAAAATTTCCGTAACGCCACCGATCCTCGTGTTCGCCAGTTTGTCACGGGCGATGCCACATGTTTATCGGCCAGTGTGTCGCCTGAGGAGTTGTCTCATGACTGACCGTAACCGCAACGCACTTATTGGCTTGTTCGTGCTCGGCGGGCTCATTGCCCTGGCTATCTTGATTGTGCTTTTTGGTGAGTCCCGAGGACTCTTCCAACAGCGCTATGTCATCAAAGCCAAGTTCAATCGCGTGCCGGAGCTGCGCGAAGGCACGGACGTCAAGCTCGCAGGCGTCTGGGCCGGCAACGTTTCCAAAGTCGAATTGGTCGATCCGCTCAACCCGACGCAAGGGGTCTTCGCGCATCTGGAAATTGACAAGGAGTTCTCCGTCCCCAAAGGATCCGTGGCCAAAGTCATCATACCGCTCATGGGCCAAGCCACGATCAACATCATCCCCCCCATGCCAACGGATAAAGCCCCTGAATTACTCACGCAGGAAGGAACGGCGGAGATCTTCGGACAGGTCACCAATCCACTCGAACAAGTCATCGATCCGAAATTCATGGCCTCGCTGGAAAAGAGCACCGCCCAAATCGGAAAGCTGGCGGAAGCACTGACACCGGCCGCCAACGCCATCACAAATTTACTTGAAACGCGAACCATAAACGAGGTCGATGCACCGAATGCCGCTGCTCAGGGCATCACCGCCAATCTGTACACCGCGGTCGAAAGGCTACACAGTGTGCTCAAGCATATGGAAACCGTGCTGGGTGACCCCGCCAACCAGAATAACTTGAAGGCCACGTTGGTCAACTTCAAAGCGGCCAGCGAAGAAGCCAAGCAGGCCGCCGCCGGGTTCAAAGACTTCAGTGTGTCGGCCCAGAAAACCGCCACCGACGTCCGCGGCGTCGTGGGCAAACTCGACGCGACGGTCGATACGACTCACAAGCACATCGACCGGCTCGGCAGAACGCTCACTGAGAATGCCGACAAGCTCGCCAAAGTACTCGACTTCGCCATCGCTGCCGGCCGCGATCTCACCGAAGGCGACGGCACCATATCCATGTTGCTACGCGATCCGAAGTTCTACGAAGAGTTAGTCCTAACGACAAAACGGCTCGGGGCCGCCTCGTCTGAGCTTCAGGTGCTTATCAAGCAGTGGCAGGAACAAGGCTTGCTAGGTGCCCGATAGGTAAAATACCGCGATTCTGAATTCAACGCTTGCACGGAACAACGGTCCTGATCAAAGAAGCTTCCTGCATCCACAACTACCCGGCGTCCTCGTTCTGGTCCGACTCGCCGCCATTTTGGCTACGTGGAACGCCAAAACGTACAGGCGGTGGACATCTGCCGGCCAAACCGGTCTCGCGAACAATCGCACTGGCCACTTCACGGCCAGCAGTGAACGGATCATTCGGCAAGGGTGATGACATGGCTCGATCGGCTTCTTGATGGAGATGAATCGTCTGCGTCGGAAAGGCGAACGATACACCCAGTCGTTGCGCGAGCCGAAGAATGTCATTGAAGAGCCGGTGCCGTTCACGCAGTTCCGTCCCCCAGTCGGGGGTCTCATGAAAACAATACAGCAAAATATCCAACGAAGAGTCGGCGAACTCATTGAAATACACGTGGTAGTAATCCTTGCGTGTATAGGGGTGTTGCAGAATCAACGCGCGAATCCCTTCGCAAAAGGCTTCGACTTTTTCCGGCGGCGTGTCATACGTAAGCGACAACATCGCCTTGATCCGCCGATATCGCCTCTCGCCCAGATTGTCCACCTTGGCGGTTAAAAGCATCCCGTTCGGCATCGTGATGAGCGAGTTGTAGAACGTACGGACGCGCGTCGTACGAAAGCCCACTGACTCCACCGTTCCCTCAATATCCCCCACTTTGATCCAGTCACCAATATGGAAGGGCCGATCCAACAAGACCACGATCGAACCGAAGAAGTTCTGCAACGTCTCGCGTGCAGCAAAACCGATGGCTAAACCGCCAATGCCCAGACTGGTAAGAATCGCCCTCATCTCCAGGTCAAATGCGTCACTGAGAAACACCAGACCCACAACCGTCACGCCGACTTTGAGGGACCGCCGAACCAAGGGGACGAGCAAGTCGTCATATTTCGACTCCGTTTTCGCCGCCCCTGCCGCGAGCGCGTCACCCAGCAAATCAATGAGCCGATACACGGCCCAGACGCCTGCCCCCGCAGTGATAACCTTGGCCGCCGCCAGCAGGATGGCATCGACCGTCAAAGGCAGCATGAGGAAATCGAGCCCTTTCCACCACACAAAACCCAATACCAACAACCCCAGCGGCCGCAATGCGTGGCGACGCTGCTCTTCATCAAGTGGAACGTCGTATCGCCGAAGGGCGCCACACAAGAAAACTTCCAGAACCCATCGCACCACCTGATCGAGCACTATCCCGACCAGAATAAGTAAACCCAGCCCCAACCATTTCCAAGACGCCAAACCGAGCCAATCGGACCGAAGCCACTTGGGCATTCGGGTTTCAAGCCACAATTCCGGCGCCGCTACGACAGCATCCGTCCCCACCTTCAGTTCTTCGGTGTCGCGAAGCTTGGTGTATAAATCTTGGAGTTCTGCGACGGTCTTGGCAGAGAACAACCATCGGCCATCTTCGACCCGGTGCACGATAACACTGCCAGACACCGCCGCCCCTTCGCGAAGGTCAACAGCTGGCCCCGCCGGATCGTTGGGAATTTCCGCCAAAATGATCTCGGTTGTCCGGTTCAGAACGTCCCAGAGCATGCTGGCCAACCGGTTCAACCGGCTCTGATCCTTGCGAATCGTCGAAGCGAGTTCGGATAGATCGAGACATTCGATGGCGTCGGCGAGCCGATCGGGGTTATCCGCCGACTCCTTCACGGCTTCCAGGAAGGTCTGTACGGTGGCTCGGGCGGAACTGAGATGAGTCGGAACGCCCGCTTCGGCTGCCGGCTGAGTGGTCGAGGCCTCCTTCACGGCCTCAGGGAGTAACGCGATCGTCGTCGAAGCAAACCGCCATAGTCCATCCGCCTCCACGGCAAGCACGATCTCCGCTTGCTCGCGCTCCTGCTCGTCCTTTGTCTCGGTCAGCGCGAATGAACCCACCGTATCGGGATCGTCAGGGATCGTCTCCTCCTTGACACCGTGCGGAAATCGCTGATGAATCAGATCATTCAGCAGGCGCGCACGCTCTTCGCCCGTCCTGGTTTGCTGATCGGCTGGGATGTCGGACAAATCCAAACACGCGATCGCCTCCTCCTGGTTGTCATTCTGCATCGCCAGAAGAAAAGTCCGCAGTGTAGCCCGAGGCGATGCAAGATCCGTCTCGTCAAAAGGCTTCGTTGTAGGCGTATCACCGGAAACGGGCTTGACCGTTGCGGATTGCGTCGCGGATTGCTCCGCCCAACCTACCTCGGGCTGCCCGCCAAGCCCTAACACCACCAGTACACAGATCAACCAGCCCCCATCCCGGTTTCCTACTCGTGAAAGTCGCTTGGCCATTTTCGTGCTCATTCTCGCTTCTCGATAAGTTGCCGTTTCAACGTGTTACTCCGTCGATCTTGCCGTGGAGTGTCGCAGATTCGTCCGAAGAGTTCAATGAATTCAATCGGAAACGACACCAATCCTGCTCCCGTGATACCATTGATGAGAACGATCCACGAATCCGGCGAAAACGCAATGCTTTAAGCGTGAGCGGTTCTTGTCGGGCCTGCTAGTGAAGGTTAGACTGCATCTTGATGGGAACCCCACCTCGGGCTAGATCCGGGACCGAACGACGTGATGAAGCAGTGAGTACGCACGAGGGCGTCTATCCTCATGGAATACCGAAAGCTGGGAACAACCGAATTGCAGGTTTCCGTGGTGGCCATCGGAACCTGGGCCATGGGCGGCTACGTTCCGACCTGGGGGCCGGTGGATGACAATGAGTCCATCACCGCCATCAAGCAAGGGATCGACCTGGGAATGACACTCATCGATACGGCCCCTGCCTATGGTCACGGCCACAGCGAAGAAGTCGTGGGGAATGCCATCGCAGACCGGCGCGATCAGGTTGTTGTCGCCACCAAATGCGGACTCGTCTGGTCTGGCAAGGACGGGCCCAATCAACGCTGCCTCAAGCCTGACACTGTACGCAAGGAATGCGAAGCAAGTCTCCGTCGCCTTCGTATCGAGACCATCGACCTCTACCAAATCCATTGGCCCGATCCGGAAACCCCCATCGCGGACACCATGGCCACGTTGCTTGCCCTTCGCGACCAAGGCAAGATCCGTGTCATCGGTGTGTCGAACTTCAGTTGTGAACAGATGAGCCAAGCAAGGCAACACGGCCCCATCCATTCCCTGCAAACCGAATTATCCATGCTCGAGCCACAAGCACGTGATGAATTACTCCCCTATTGCCAGGAGTACGGTATGGGCGTGTTGGCCTTTGCCCCATTCGCCCGCGGACTGCTCACGGGCAAGTTCGCTGCCTCGAGCCGATTCAACGATCTGAGAGCCAAAGATCGCCGTTACACGGGAACAGCTTTCCAAAGCAACCTCGCGTTGATCGAGAAACTCTGTCCCATCGCAGCCGACCTCGGTTGCACAATGGCTCAGTTGGCCATCCGCTGGGTCATCCAACAAGCCGGCGTGGCCACCGTGGTCACCGGGGCAAAAAGGCTCTCCCAGGTCGAAGAGGACGCAGGTGCGGGAGATATCACGATTCCGAATACCGCGATGGACGCTATTGATGCCATTCTTACGGAGCATAAGTAGCTGTGGCCGACCAGAAACCCGACCAACCCGCAAAAGCCAAGCAACGTGCCGATGAGGCCGATCGGTCGCCTACGTCCGTACAACTCCTGAACGAGATTCAGGAACGACTGGAGCGTTTGGAAGGCAACTTAGCCCTGCGCGAGCGACGTCTCGAAAGATTTGAAAAGGAGTTTCAGACTGCGGCCGCCAAGCTTCGCACCGATCGCGCTGCACTGGAAAAAGAACGACAAACCCTCCAGCAGCAGGTCGAAGAACAAAGCTGCAAGGAACAACAGTGGATTGAGCTCAATGCGGCGGAACTGGAACAATACCGTCTGAAAACCGAAGAGCAAAGCGAGTCGATCCGAGAGCACGAAGCCAAACTCCGCGAAATGACCCAACAAGTCGCGTCTAAAAAGCAGCCGAAAAACAAAAGATACGAGCAACTGGGCGACCAGGAACCGCAGCGAGAAGCCAAGAAGCTCCAGCAGGAATTGGCTGCAACACAACGTCAATGTGATGAGCGAGACCAGGAAATCGAAAGACTCCAACGCTCGCTCGATGAAGCACTGGCCGCTGCTGAGGCCGCATCCGTTCTCGCTGCCGCGACCTCCGAATCCACTTCGGAAATGGCACACGATGCGGCATCCCGCCCAACGCAGTTATCCCAACCCGCCGTGCCCCCTTCATTCACACAAAAGCAACGCTGGGCCCTGGCGATCAGCGTCTTCGTGTGGGCATGTTTGGCGGTGCTCGGAACCGCCTTCATCTACGAACAGAAGCAGCCCGGCTATCTCATCACAGGTGGATTGAGCTTGCCGCCGGGCGATCACCAGACGCTCACCGAAGCCCTCAAGGCCGGCGCTACTGCAACCAAAGAATACCCACTGGCACATAACGTGCAGTTCCAAGACGATGTCCAAGCCGGACTTCTCAGAATCTCCCTACAAACAACTGATCGCGACCAAGGCTTGGAAATCATCAACGCGGTTGGTCATGCCATCGCTTCCGACATGCGAAGTGCGCAAACGCACGTCCGCTCTCAGCCTGCCGATAGAAACCAACAACGCGACCGGCTGAACACCCGTATTCACGAGATCGACCGCCTTCTTGCCGCCGCAGCCAGTCAGCCCGCTATCGTTCCGAATGAAAACGACAAACGTGTTGCAGCCGCCACCCGCGAAACGCTTGCTGAACGAAGCCGTGTGGCCGCACGCATCGAAGCGTTGTCCATAAAACTCCACGCAGCCTCTGCGTCTCCCCTCGTCGTCAAGGTCGAACCGGACCAACTCCAAGCCGCCCTGACGGTCAATCCCATGCTGCAAGCAGACATCGATGCCCTTTCTAGACATAAAACCGAAATCGCCCGCGTCATTCGCAACGTGATTCAGTCGGCTGTGCCGCTCTTCTACACGGTGACCAAGGAAACCGCTGCAGCCGACACGTACATCACCCAGGCATTGCAGGAGGATCATGACCCCGACGCCAAGGCACAATTGCTGCTCATGCGCGAAGCCGTACGACAGTGGTCCAAAGCGTCCGCCAACCTGCAGAAATCCTGGCAAAGCCACCAAGCGATGGTCAGCAGTCCTGACGCCGACCCACTCAAAACCCACGCCAAGCTCGTCCCGGTGGCTGAAACGTTCCTGGTGAACACCGGCGCTTCTCTTACGAAGTTTTACGCGGCTATGGATGCCCTCGGTCAGGGACGTGATGAAATCACCAAGCGCATCGTTCTGCGCAATCGCTTGTCACGCGATTTGCAGCAAACCCTCGATGCCCGCGAACAGTTGGCCGTTGCGGTCCGGCAAGTCCTTCCCATTCACAATCTCGAGTTGTCCGCCATGCTTCAGCGCGTGAAGAGCTTGGGCAACAACGCACGGAAGCAACGCGCAGTCATTGAAGAATCGCTACGTCAAGAAAAATCGGCGGCGATGCGCGCCCAACAACAACAGCAGCTTGCAGGCTATCGTACCGAACGCGAAGAATTGATCCGCAAAACAGGTGAACTGGACAAGAAAATTCTTGAAACCGCCACGCAAGCCCTCGCGGTTCTCGCGCAAACTGAAACGGCACGATCGAAGCTTGTCTCAGACATCGAATGGCATCAGCAAAGAACCAACCTCCTTCGCCAGCTGCTTGCGCTCCATGAAGCGACCGAACGCGAACTTGCCGAAACGGTGCCGCCCGTCATGGTTCGCTACATGCCCGCCATGGCGAGCCAACCCGTCGTGTCGACAACGGAAAGATTGTGGCAAGCCATGATGCGGGGCACGACCCCCCTACTGGTGTTCTTGCTGGGCCTTGGTTTGGGATGGTGGTTGATCTCGGCACGCCGTTCCACGCAAACGATGGAGCGTTACGCCCGCAACATGAAAGCGAGATCGATCACGTCGGATGAATCTCCCTAAGGCGAACCGCCTTTTGATGGTCCGCAACCCAAGCGTTTCAACCGTCGGAAACATGCGCGCAAAATGCATGCATCTTCCACCGTAAGGGCCTTAGCGCCCATTTGTTGCATCCTCATCGCAATCGCTCCACGACCCGCATCAGGGCCTCCACACGATCACCGTCGATGGGCTCATGCCATTTTCCATCACGTTTCAAGAACGATCCCACAATAAAAACATCCCCCGTTTCCCACAATGCCGGCAGATTCTCGGGAGTAATACCTGAACCGATCGCTAGCGGTAATGGCACCGAAGCGCGAACGGCACGCACGTCATCCACCGCGACGGGTTCGCCTGTCGCTGATCCCGTGACCACTACCCCATCGGCGCCATAGAACGCTGCGGCTTGGGCCATCTGGGCGATATCCACATCGGCGGTAATCGCATGGCTCGAATGCTTCTTTTTGACATCCGCGAAGATGCGGATGTGTTCGGCACCGATCTCACGCCGATAACGCAGCAGTCGGCCCGCGTCGGCTTCAAGCATCAATCCTTCATCGGCCACATGCGCGAAGACGAAATTCTCGGCACGAATGAACGTTCCGCCACCGGCCATGGCAACCGCTAACGCTTCGCGATTCGCACCCGCCAGAATCTGCACCCCGATCGGAACAGACACCGCGTCGCGAACCGCATCAAGAACGGCCGCCATTGCTGACACGACTTCCGGCCCGACCGATTGTCGCAAGTAAGGTCGATCGTGCATGTTCTCAATCATCACCGCATCAAAACCCGCATCAGCCAGCTCTTTCGCTTCGCGGACGGCGTCGGCCACGATTGCCGACATCGGCAAAGCTGCCAAAGGCGTCCCCGGCAACGCCCGAACATGAACCATCCCCACCAAAGCCTTGGCAGTACCCAACAGTTCTTCGATCGGCTGAGAATCATCCATTCGACCGTTCTCCAAAAAAGACACAAGACCACACCGCTCGTCATCCTAAAGCGGCCCGCTTTTTCGTGGTCTACAACCCAAGCGTTTTGCCGGTCGAAAAGATGCGCGCAAAACGCAGAGATGCCTCAGTGTAAGAGTCTAATAGAAAAGTGGTCAGGGACAAAAATTGCCCTTATTTCTTGTGTTGACAAAACCGATATCACGGGTGGAGAACTGCGCGCATGGTCCAAGTTAGTACTATTTTTAAGTTTCTGGCTGAGGAGAAGGACTCCGCCGCCGATGCGGCCCTGCTGTCCGCATTGGAGGACGCCGACCTTGGTACCGGCCAGGCCATCGTAGAAACACTCCTGTTACGCAAAACGCGCCAGGCCTACCTGGGCCTCGTAACACGCTTTCACCTGCTGGACGAGCCGTTGCGCCAGCTCGTTATTGACGAGATGGATGGGCTCTTCACGGTCTTACGGGAATGCACTCAGACGCGTGATGAACAAGTACGACTCAATGTGCTCGAGCTGATCGGTCGCGGCCACGCTTATCGGGCCTCCTACCTGCTTGACCAAGCCTTGCGTGATCGCTCCAAGCGGGTCCGAGAATCGGCTGCCGCGACGCTCTGCGGCCTGGCCACCGAACTCATTGATGCCCACCCAGTAACCCTCGACAAAGATCAGCAGGCCGCACTGTCGCTTGACGATATTCGGCAACGCATGTCTGATCTGGAATCTTTCACCGAGAATCGACGCCAGGTCGTCTCCGCCATCGAAGCCGGACTAACCTCCTTTGACCTCCATTTACACCCACAGGTCGTTGAGGCCGCCCTTTGGTTCGTGGATGACATGGGACCCAAGTTTTGGCCGATCATCACCAACACGGGTAGCCGAGCGTGCCGAGCCGTGACCACCATCCTGGCCGGTCCCTTGAATCGCCGTCTCGTACCGTTTGCCATGTCGGCGTTGAACTACAGCGAGTTCCGCCCCCACATTCTCAAAGCGCTTGCCATCAGCACCGATGCAGATTTCTTGACGGAATGGCTCCGGCAATCATGGCGACTTGTACAACCCAAGGTCGCGCGAGGCATGTCCGCTATCAAGGAACTCGCCTGCATACAGACGCGAGGAATGGACCTCTTGAACACCTCGACCGACACCCATCGCCATGCCGCCCGCTGGATTGCCGCCACCGCCATCCCCGAGTCCCTGAAACTGGAAGCGATCAAGGAGTTCCAGCGCCGAGCCGATCGCACCGGTCAGCGGTCGGCACTCTGGATGCTGTGCAGCCTTCAGGATGCGAGGTCAACCGCATTGCTGCGGATTATTGCCGACGACAATGACCAGGAGTTTGCCAACATCGCCCGGCGCGAGTTGGCGCGCCGCCGGCCTATGGAGATGCCGTTAAGCAGACTCTTGAACAACAACGAAGAGGGGTCATGGGATCGCGAGGATTGGTCCGCTAACCCCGTCACTTTCGATCGCTATTGGGCCTCGTTCGACCAACTCTCCAACGAGGAACGTATCCGAATAGGCCAACAAGTGCTTACGCAGACGCCGTTGGTGCAAGCGGTCCTCAATCGTCGCTTGGTCGAAGCCGACGTCGCTGAGCGTATTCGCGCCATCCGTATCATCACAGTTCTCAAGCTTGTCAAGTTATTTAGCGATCAGCTCTATCGGCTCAGCTACGATACGAATCCCGAAATCCGTAGCGTCGCCGTCGCGGCCTTGGGCCAACTGGATAACGCGACGTCCAAGCGTATTCTGCGAAACGCCCTCAGTGATGAAGACATGCGTGTGCAGGCCAATGCCGTCGAAGCGGTCGATCAGATGGGCGATCCTTCCATCGCCGATGATTTGTTGCCCAAACTCTCCTCCCCCCATAACCGTGTCCGCGCCAACGCGGTCAAAGCCCTGTTGAAACTTGGCGTCCGAGAGGCAGCCGAAGCCCTCTTTTGCATGCTCAGCGACGATAACCGGATGCAACGTATCAGTGCGCTTTGGCTCGTCGATAGTATGGGATTGTCTACGTTAACCAAAAGAATTATCGCTTTGGCAGAGTCCGACGATGACCCGAACGTTCGCAGCCGAGCCAAGACGATCGCAGAAAACATTCTTGCACAAAAACCCAACACCACCGCTAAGGCGTGCGACACCAAGCAGGAGGTTGCGTCAACATGATCCAACTTCTCGCCCAGACCGCCGCCCGACTACCTCAACAATCGCTAAAAGGCTTGCAAGACCGCTTTGCCCAACCGGACCCAATGGCCCCAACGCGGATTGTGATGGTTTTGTGCCTGCTCGCGTTCGGCGTGCTACTGGTTTGGTTGCTCGGTTGCCTACAGGAACGACGACAACAGCCGGCCAAGCCGCAACCGATGCGGCTCTACCTTCGCCTCCAGCGAAAGCTCCGACTGCCACTACGCGATATCTTTTATCTCTGGTACCTCGCCTACACAACCAAAATCGAGAATCCCACTGCCATCCTCATCTCGTCCGGTTTCTACGACGATGCCGTCGCACGATTTAACAAAACCGGCAGCATCTTCAGCAGCGGATCGGGAACCACTTCACCATTCAATACCATCCGCAAACGCCTCTTTCCAGACACCCCCTCCTGAGTCCCTTGCCGACCGATGCGGCGCGAATCACCGTCGCATCAAGCCAACATCGAACACAAAAATCACGACCTGTGGAATCGAAGCCACATGCACCATAAAATTCGGTGCCATGACAACCGCGTTCACGATCGTGCGTCGAACACTAGCATTCCTGGTCGAATGCCTGATCCGAGGCTACCAGGTCGCCCTTGCTCCCCTGCTCGTCGGCAGCTGCAAGTTCTGCCCCTCCTGCAGCGACTACTTCATCGAAGCCGTCCGCGAATGGGGAGTCCTCCGAGGCTCCTGGCTAGGCCTCCGCCGCCTTGCCCGCTGCCACCCCTTCTCCGCCGGCGGCATCGACCCGGTACCGCCGCGGTCCGGGGTTCGTCGTTCCGATGAGATGCCACTCGGCCAGTAAGTTTTTATGCCCGCAAATTTTTGTTTCACACATGAACGGAACATTGTGGCGTTGGGTGCCGGCACAACAGACTGTCGCTGTTTACGAGCAAGGTGAAGATGCTGAGGCGCATCGCCTCCATTGGAAAATGGCGGCCAGCTTGGGGGCTTATGGCTGCCTTTCAAAATAGATCAACTCGGATGAATCATACGACGGCAGATGGACTTTCACGCCTGCTTCCATCAAGTCGTGGCCTGAATGCACCGCATTTTTCCCATGGCCATCTTCAAAACGTGCATCATATTTCGAATCTGGATCGAGCCCCTTGAGCTTGATCGTGATGTCCGACTGATCGCATTGGGCGAGGAACGCCAACACCACCCCCTTACCCGTCGCCGGTGTGTAGTATTCAAATGCATCCCAGCTTTGGGGACCGGGTCGACGGCTGACATGATACAAATTGCCATCGCGTATCTGCGGCCGAATCGTCGTCTTGTAAATTTCAAACTGTCTCTTGCCGGCCGCCTTCTGCTCGTCCGTCCATTTCGACATATCCATCATGATCGTGCACCAACCCAGCATGGCGCTCCGCAAACAATAGCGGAAGTTGTCCAGCGTTTCGCCGAGATGGCTAGCGATATAACCCTCGAGAATTCGAGGCGGCAACGGAAAACTGACGTCATAAAACGTTCGCCGTAACGATATGGGGTCATAATTGTCATTCGCACAGGTGTAATGCGAATGCTTGATAACACCAAAGTCTGTTTGCCGGCCGCCATTCACGCAGTTCTCGATCAGAAGACCGGGAAAATCGCGCATCAGCGTGTCGTGGATATCGTAATAGTTCGTGCAACATCGATGGCTGATGTCACCCGGCGAATCTGTATGGCCGTGATTTTGGCGTTCACACTCCCATACGACCATGATCTGGTCGTGCTCAAGTAAGTCGATTTTGTAGTCGTTCACCATCCGACGCAGTTCCTGGACGCACCAGGCCTTTGCATCCTCGCAAGCCAAGCAGACCGGCGTGCTCGTGAAACCGTCTGGCGAGGGTTTCCAATCCGGTGGCATGTCCTTGGGAAACCAGGTCCGCATCTCAGGTTCAAACACCGACAACGCCTCGCGGTCAACGGTCGTGTTTCCACCTTGTGTCCAGCCCACCCACAAGCCGAATTTCAGACCCTTGGCATGCGCATAATCACTCACCACCCTTAATCCATTGGGGAATTTCGTTGGGTCCTCGCGCCACCACCCAATCGCCTTGTACCATCCCGCATCCACATGGTACATCTCGAGACCCAGGGCGGCACAATCATCGATCATTTTCCGGGCCAACACCTCATCCACCGCCACGCCGCTGCCCCAACTGTTGTTGCCCAGTAACGGCAAATTCACATCGTCGCTCGGCGGACAAAGCCAACGCTCCACCCAGCGGTGTAGCCGATTGCACCCATCATCGATGTCACCCTTATAACAACCAATAAAGACCGTTGGAAATGTATAGACCTCGCGGGGTTCCAGCCGTGCCCGAAATGTCCCCGGCGCCGTTTCAATCCCAAGCGTGACCTTCAAAGACGTCTCGTCTTCGAGCCGTGCCTTTTGCATCACACAGCCCGTCGATTCGATACCGGTATAGAGGCCATATTGCCCTTCGACAGTGATGCACTGCCACGGTATGGGATCATTCGCATAGGTCCCCGAATAGGGTCGGGAGATGCCGACGTAATCAAATCCCTTCCCAATCGTGGTTGTATACGTACCATGATCCGACGGTTTCCGGGCCCCCTTCTCGACCCACCAGTGCTGAACTTTCGAATCGGGTAATCGCAGTGACAGTTCCAAACTTGGGCAATACCCAATTTCAATATCGTCTTTCCCTTCATTGATCACTTCGACCGTGTGCTCGACGGGGCCCGGCCCACGATAGGCCGTCCAGATCGAACGCAGCTTCAGCTTGGCGTCCGTATCGACAAACACGGCGGTCACAATCTCACCATGGCGACTCGATTCTTGCGTAACCGATATGAGCTTCCATTGAGGCAACCGATGAACCTCTGCCAACCGGTATTGCTCAAGCAATGGAAGAGGCACACCCTGACCCGACCAGTTCCATCCACCTTGCCCCGCAGACAGTTGCTTCAGCAGAATGGCATCCTGCGCAAACGCCAGCTTCACGCACGTATCATCCGTTTCGAGAACCCGTTGAAGCATGTCGCTCGATCGTTGCGGACACGTTGCGTCCACACCATAAACGGCGCCAACATTGAAGGTTATCAACAACAAAATAAAAAGAGTGTTCTTTCGCATACACACATCTTCCAGCAGTACCGCCACCAGGTTCGCCCATTCCCTCTCTACATGCGGAACGATTCGCAGTTACCCTCGTAGCAAATAGGAAACAACGTCCAGTCCCTCCCCCATGCAGTATCTGCCAGTATAGCTTCGGCGTCCAAAATGACAATAAAACACACCCGTGTGAACAAGCGATCTGAGGCGTGAAAACTTGTCGCATCTCCGTTGCGGACGGCACCTTTACCCTCGCTTTCAAGAGAGGAAAAGAACACGCTGCGCCAAGACCGAAAAAGAGATGTTACGTCATCATCCCAAATGTCGTCGTGTCCATTTCGTGTAGAACCGGCGGCCCAACCGGCGTCGCATACTCGCTTTTGGCGTACAAACATTCCGCTTCCCAAAACGTTTCATATGCAAAGTCCGACTGGACCGCTCGCACCGGGCATTCTAGAATACAGATATGCACATCTTACTGAGTAACGACGACGGCATTCTGGCTCCCGGTCTCGCTGCCTTGCGGCGTGAACTATTGGATCTGGGCGATGTGAGCGTCGTGGCACCCGAGTCCGCCCAGTCGGCGGTCGCGCACGGCATTACCATCCGTGGACCGGTCGCGGCCCAGGAAGTTCACGTCCAGGACACCTTCTTTGGGTACAGCGTCGATGGCCGGCCTGCCGACTGCGTCAAATTGGCCATCTCCGAGTTGCTGGATGAACCACCGGATCTCGTGGTCAGCGGCATCAACGACGGGGCCAATGTGGGCATCAACGTGCTGTACTCGGGTACGGTGGCGGCTGCGGCAGAAGGCGCTCTACTGGGCTTCCCTGCCATCGCGGTTTCGCTTGAACAAGGTATCGAACGCGATTTCAATCGTGCGGCTCGAATTGTCTTGCCGATCATCAAGAAACTTGTCGAAACCGGCCTGCGTCCGGGGCAACTCATCAACGTGAACATTCCTGACCTGACGGCTCGTCCGCCGCTGGGCATCCGCGTTGTCCCCATGGCCACGCAGGTCCTCCTGGATCAATTCGTGCGTCACGCGGCTCCTGATGGCCGGGATTACTACTGGCTAACGACCGACAAATTCAAGCATGGTGAAGAAGGCACTGAAAGCGACCTCGACGCGATCAATGACGGATATATTTCCATGACGCCGCTACACTTCAATATGACCGAATACGATCAACTCCACGCATGGAAACAAGTCGACTGGGAATCAGGTATTTCCATCGCCAAGATCATCGCGCCAACATCCTCATAACGTCTACGGCAATGCGAGCATTTCAAGTCAACCCTTCCAGAACGGCCAGAAGTCAAATGTGCCAATCGGACCACACATGACAACCCAAAGCGTAGACCTTCGAATCCGTTGCCGCTAAACCTTTACATTTGAAACATCAAGCCGCCCTCCTTTTGCCCTTTATCGGTCTCGCCTGACACATTCTCACTCACCCAAAGGATCCCTTCTCATGACCACGCAGTCCATGGCCGATGCTTCGATAGCCAAACAGATTGATACCTTGGGTACCAGTAACTTACGTCAGTAACGCTTAGCTGACGGCCGATATTCCTGGATCCAGAGACCATACGAATACTCAGCATGTATACGGATTTGCGTACGCGTATTGTTACCGGACAATGACAAGCGACCGAGCCCAAGAGCCCTCTATTGAAAAGCCTCATGGGACGCGTGCCATGTCAGAAGCCCGTTGCAGGACGGCAAATAAATATCACAGACAGACCGATTTGGTAATCGACATTCGCCTTATTCGCCGCAAGAACATGGGGTCACACCAATGACCAGAAAACGATGATACCGCGTTGTATAGGAACTAGCATCTGGACGTTTGCCATCACTGCGAATTGCTTATCGGGCCTCGCACTGGGTGCCGACCTTCCGGAGATCAAACAGCAAGGGGTGCTACGCCACCTTGGCGTGCCCTACGCCAACTTCGTGACGGGAACGGGCGACGGCATGGACGTCGAACTCATTAAACGCTTTGCCGAACACCTTGGCGTCCGATACGAATATGTCGAAACAACTTGGGCCAACGTGATCGGGGACCTGTCAGGTAAGTCCGTTGAACCCCGAGGTAACACAGTAAAGGTTCGCCACCCTGTACCCGTTCGGGGCGACATCATTGCCAACGGTTTCACAATACTTCCCTGGCGGCAAAAAGTCGTGGACTATTCTACGCCTATTTTCCCGACGCAAGTCTGGCTCATCGCACGCGCTGACTCACCCGCCAAGCCAATTCAGCCGACCGGTCAAACACAACCGGACATCGCGGCCACCAAAGCCGTTCTCAAAGGTCGAACGGTCCTGGGCAAGGCCAAAACGTGCCTTGATCCTTCTCTTTATGCCCTTGCTGAGGTCGGTGCAATCGTCAAGCTCTTTGGGGGAGGCATCAACGAACTCGCACCGGCGGTCATCAACCGTGAAGCAGAATTCACCATACTGGACGTTCCCGACGCCTTGGTTGCCTTGGAGAAATGGCCGGGACAGATCAAGGTCATCGGCCCCATGTCACCCGTTCAGGAAATGGGCTGTGCTTTCGCCAAGACCGCCCCACAACTCCGGCAAGCATTCAACCGATTCCTCGAACAATGCGCGAAAGACGGGACGTACTTGCGACTTCTGAAAAAATACTATCCCGCCATCCTCAATCTCTATCCTGCGTTTTTCCAGAACAAGATCCCGGCTAAACAGCGACCTACCTCAAACAGACGGAGTAACCGACAAGGTACAGAATAGCTCCGAGCGTACCGAAGGACCGCAGCATGGCACGTGATCTGTTCAGTAAATTAGCTCAAAAGCGACATCTCGTCGCCGTCCTGGCAAGCATAGCCGTGATCGGCGTCATCGGCTTCTTGCTGGTAACGAACTATTGCGCTCAGGTCAATCTTCAGAACTCAGCCCTCGACCAATTTCGCCAAGAAACCGAGAAACGTGCAATCGCCATTGGCTACTTCTTCGCCGAGCGCAAAAATGACATCAAGGACCTGGCCGACGATAGAATCGTCTCGATATTCTTTGAGAACAAGTCGCTTGGGATGTCGATGGAATACGGCCTGGGCGCCAGCTTGGCCGCGTTTTCTGCCCGATTCGACCGCCTGCGACAGGAGAGGAAACTGGGAACCGACTTCATCTACACACGAATCGCTTTCGTCCAACCGGACGGTGCGATCCTCGCCGACACAGCCCCCCCCCACGACAACAAGCCCGATTACTTCACCCAACAATCCCAGCAACCACATACCGACGACGATGTCCCAATCGTCTTCACGAATAGCGACGGAGATGGTCGCAACCTCTATGTTTCCACGCCCTATTTTCTCAAGAATCAGTATGCCGGCCGAATCATTGCCCAAATCGACGATCACGTGCTTCGCGAACATTTCTTTCGCTACAGTGGGAATTCTCGCCGTTTCGTGGCCTTGATGTGTCCAACCCATCCGTCCGATTGGGTTAACCACCTCCCATCGACAAATCGCCTTGCCGGCCTACCCACACTTGCGGATATGCAACCCGGTATCCCCCTTAGGTGTGCGACCACGGGTCCGAATGGAGCAAAGTGTTCCATGCTTGCCATACGGGTACCGGTTAAGGGCGTTCCGCTATCGCTGGTCAACATCGTACCTGTATCCGACGTGTTCGGCGCTAGTCCCTGGCGCCTTCTTTTCGTCATGGCCACTTTGTCGTTGACGGTACTGGGAAGCGTAGCCGCCGGATTCAGACGCAATACGCGCAACCTCGTTCTTCAGGCACGCCTCGAGGAAGCGAGCTTACGACAACAGGAAACCGAAGCGATCAATCGCCGCCTCCAAAAGGAAATCAACGATCGCATCATGGCCGAGGCGGCCTTGCAGGAAGCCAGCGCGGAGTTGGAGATGCGCGTCCAACAGCGGACAGCACAGCTAGCGAGAGCCAACGAATCTCTCCAGGAGGAAATCGCCGAACGCAGACGTACACAAACCGAATTGCAATTCGCAAAAGAAGCCGCTGAAGCCGCCAACCAAGCCAAAAGCGAGTTCCTGGCTAACATGAGCCATGAGATTCGCACCCCCATGACGGCCATCATGGGATATACCGACCTTCTTCACGAAGGCATCACCTGTTGCGATCGTTGCCCAGACCATCACGTATGCGAACAACGCACACTCCATCAGCAAAATTCCCAGACGATTCAACGCAACGGTCAACACCTCCTGCAACTTATCAACGACATCCTGGATCTCTCCAAGATTGAGGCAGGAAAACTCAGCATGGAACGCATTCAGTGCTCACCGATTCAACTGATCGCTGAGGTGCGTTCACTCATGCAAGTCCGCGCGATCGACAAGAAGCTGGATTTGAAGATCGAATTCGTAGGATCGGTTCCCGAGTCGATACTCGGCGACCCAACGCGCCTCCGTCAAATCCTCATTAACTTGATGAGTAATGCCATCAAGTTTACGGAACAGGGAAGCGTCCGCTTGGTAACGCGTTTCATCCCCGCCAGCATGTCCAGCCAACAGGTCCCGGCCGGACCAATGATGCAGTTTGATGTCATCGATACAGGGATAGGAATGTCGCCCGACCAACTCCACAACCTGTTCCAGCCATTCCAACAAGCGGATACCTCAACAACCCGGAAATTCGGTGGCACGGGCTTGGGCTTGGCGATCAGCAAGCGATTGGCCGAGGGGATGGGCGGCACGATCATCGTCGAAAGCCAATGGGGCCAGGGAAGCACCTTCCGTCTGACCATCGCCACCGGATCACTCGAAGGCGTCCCGATGGTCGAACAGCCAGGAGACGTCGTCCGACAACCACGCACCCAGAAAAGTGAGCATAAGTTACTCGATGGCAGTCTTGATGGTCGTGTTCTCCTCGCTGAAGACTCTCCCGATAATCAGCGACTGATTTCGCATATCCTCCAGAAGGCGGGTATCGAGGTGGACGTCGTCTCCAACGGGCAACTGGCCCTCGAGAAGACCCTTGCCGCCATGGACGAAGGCCGACCCTACGGTGTCATCTTCATGGACATGCAAATGCCCGTCATGGACGGGTACGACGCCACACGCACGCTCCGACGAAACGGGTACAAGGGGCCAATTGTTGCACTGACCGCTCACGCCATGGCCGCCGACCGGCAAAAGTGCCTTGATGCCGGCTGCGATGATTTTGCCACCAAGCCCATCGATCACACCAAGCTGGTGGAAATCGTTGCCACCTATGTCAACCGTTGCACCCCTGAGACCGCCCGCGCCCTCTCCTCCGCGTCCACCAAGTAAGTGCGTCCTGACGATCTGACCCGATCAGAAGCCCGCTATTGGGTAGTGAATCCGCATCTCGCCACTGAGCCCAGCCAAACTCAACGAGCAAACTCACGCAGCAAAGCCCTCTGACCGATCTAAGTCATAAGTCTTGCGGTGAGCGTCTTCGGGTGTCCGTCACAGATACAAGGCGCAGCAAAAACAAAAGAAACGGACATGACGCCGCCGATATGAACAGATACCTGCGTGATACCGCCGTCAGCCAGCAACGGTTACGCGGCATGAGTCACGACGCCACGAGCGGAGGTTTTGACGATGCTAACCGCCACCACCATTGATCCTGTGGTACCCTTCCATCGATCGCGTTTTAAGGGCAGGCATGCCAGCGAGTGCCCCGTGACATACCTCCTATGGTTACTGGACGAACTCGCCGATGAGCAGCCGGCGTTCGTCGAGGAGCTGAAACAGCATCTTCAGGACCGTAGCGACGACGTGGAACGCGCGATCGAAGCGATGCACAAGACGCTGAATTGAAACGTTTACAGCAACACGCCCTTGGCCCAAGCGCTGTCGCGTTTCGAACAACATACTTCTGTAAGCCAATCTGTTCATTCATGGCGAACAGGTCATCCTCGACTTGGACAACGCTGCAAACGAGACGTACGCCCTACGCCAAGGCCCAGCCGACAATCAGCATTTGAGATGTGCCGGCTATCATTCATTATTCTGCTCTAACTCACGTGGGGATCTGGCGTCAACGAAGGGCAGGACCGCGCCGAGCACCGCTGACCAGCAGACCCGCCGGAAAGCAAAGTGGACATTCCGAAACGAATTGGGTTGACGTTGGCCGATCATCAGAGATAAACTCACATCTCAACTGGGCGATTCGCATACGCCCCGCAAAGTCAAATGAAAATTCCTGTTCTTTGCGCAGAACGGGTAGGTGTCCTTGAATGCCAAACCGCACGGTGATACGTCTTACGTACAACATCGTTACCACACGTCTCCGATGTTGGTAACTTGGCCCTGTATCATTGGCGAGAAGGTTTTGAATGGTGAACCGCTCACGAAAACACTAACCTAGAAATGCGAGGGAAGTACCGTTGTTGATGAACACTGGACACAAGAAAAAAACGTGCAATTGGGCTTTGGCGCTGGCTCTTCTTTGCTCCTCATCCGCCCTTCTTAATAATCTGGCGTTCGGTCAGGTAGTCGAATCACGTTGGCCGGACCCCGTCGCCAACGATGTGTTGCCTTATCATCAATTCTCCGGCCCTGCCGTGACGCATGGCCCGGTCGTGGGTACGCCAACGCCCACTTCCATGCGTGTTTGGATCCGCACATCAGAACCCATGTGGTTCAAGGTTGTCTACTCGACGGATTTGCCGTTACGTCCGGAAGGTCAAGGCGTAGAAGGTAAAACGCTCGCGGCAAATGACAACACAGGTTGTGTCGATATTGCCGGTCTTCAACCCGGCACCAACTATTATTATGGCGTCGTCATCGAAATAAAGGAGGAACGAAGCCTCGTCGATACGCGTATGGATTTCGACGAGTCCTGGCCATCCTTCAAAACGCTACCTGTCGGCGATATATACGTTCATGAAAAACACAATCCCAATGGCCTCTTCAACGTCTGCTTCGCGACCAGTTTTTGTAACAATATCAAAACATTCAAATATCGCGACGAGCTTCCCGGTTTTGCCAATCTGCTCCGGAATCAAGGGCAAGACGTCATGTTTTATCTCAACAATGGTGATAACATTTATGAAGTCTATCGCACGCGCGACAATAGGCCGCATGACGATCCAGATCTATTCCGCGCGGATTACAAATACTACCTGGATTACGGCCGGCATCTTGCCGCCTATTATCGATACGTGCCTCAACTTTTTACGTACGATGACCACGAAATCGTCAGCGACTTAGAGGGCACAGGAGAAATCGGCCTTCAAAAAGGGAAGTGGCTCTATCGTGATATCGGCTTGAAAGCCTGGTGCGAGTACCAGGGCTGGGCGAACTTCCGGGGCCCCCAGTCTCAACCTATCGTGCGCGGCTCCGCCAAGATCAACAAGGGCAGCGACGTACTTCATGACCCGGACATTGACTTCAGCAAACTTAGCCCCGAGGCGGTCAGTAACATCCATATCATGCTTCAGCACAAGAACGCCGGCGTCTATGAATGGGTCGAAAGGATTGATGACCACCGCATTCGTATCTCCCCCCCTTTCAGGGCAAACGAAGAATGCGAGTATAGCATTGGTACGCATCATTATTTTGATTTCACGGTAGGCAACTGCCACTTCCTGGTGCTGGATACCCGAGGCGAACGCACACGCTATGACCCGGAAAAAGTTCGTGATCCCGGACAGTTTATACTTGGCGCAACCCAATGTGCTTGGCTCAAGAAATGCATTGCCGAAACGAAGTCTGATTTTATTTTCATCATCTCGAGTGTGCCCTGGATCATGTATCACACAGACTTTCACGGCGCGAAGATGCGCGGCGTGCCTCCGCGTGTTTCGCCAATCACGAAACGTTCATACAAAGAAGATGGGTTTACCGGGGCCCTTGTGGAACGAGAAGAGCTGCTAAACTTCTTTGACAGTCTCCGCCAGCAAGTCGTTATTTTTACCGGCGACCTACACTGTGCCTTTGCCACCCAAATCACCGACAATGTATGGGAATTCATGACCGGACCGATGGGGTCAGGTAACCACCCGCGTTCAACGGCGGGCTTTCCTCCAAAGGGTGGCTGGTTTGATTCCGAAGGGCGCAAAGTGCTCGTGAAATGGATGGCCTCTGCGCCGGACGAGGTACCTTATTGGCGAAGCAGAGCCAACTTCTATGGGGTTATCCATGTAAACAATGTTCACAAGGTCTCGGGAACGAAAGACGGTGAAGTGATCTGGGTCGCCTATGATGTTCCCCAAGTGGTCGTCAGCATCTATGACGCGTACTCCGGCAAGCTGGTTTACGCGGAAGGGATCTCTCTCGCGCAAAGCAAACCATAGTAAAGCTGCAAAAAAACACCTGTACCTATCGGACCCGTGAACTTTGCCTCAATCGCAATCGTTCTAAACACGCTTTGAGGACCACGATGTCCGTTTTGCAGGGAACAAATAGAAAAAGAATCGTCAAGCTCGAGTCTATGCCCCAAGTCATCCATTTGAGCCGTAAACTTCACGCCGTCGCCAACCGATGTCTCCTCTAGCATTGGGGGTTGCCACACCCTAAATGCGCTCCGGACACGGTGAGGCGATATCGGACGATGGACACGGGTCAGCAACGGCATAATCAATCTGCGCGTTCAGGACGACGCCAACGCGGCGTTGCGTTAATGCTGGCGCTGATTGCCATCATCCTTGCCGCCACGCTCGCCTCCTCCTACGTCGGCACACAGACAACCTCCATCGCGATTGCGCGTAACATCACCCACCACACGACGGCACGATATGTTGCGGAGACGGGCCTGGAACTCGCCCTCCGCTATGTCAAAACCGTGTCGAACTGGCGGACCGAGCAATCGCAAGGCACGTGGATGACAGACCAACCCTTCGGCCAAGGCACGTTCACCATCGTTGGTGAGGATGGTATTGACACCGATAGCGACGGCGTGGTTGACGGAGACGGTGACCTTGCCAACAACGCAACCGACTCCCTCACGCTCACCGTAACCGGTACCGTCAACGGCTCCACACACATCGTTCGTGCCCATGTCACACCAATCGCCGAAAGTGACCTCCCAGGGCTTGCCGTGTCCGAAACGATCGAGGTCAAAGGGGGCACAGGCCATAGCCCAGGCGGACACATTCTTTCTTTCGGTAACGGCACTGCCACGATCTCCACAAACCAGTCTACCGCGAGCAATAATGGAGGTGGAAACGGGAACGGCAACGGGAATGGACACGGCAACGGGAATGGGAACAGCAAGGCCTGGATCACCGTAGAGGAGAATGGCGCGATTGAGGCGGATATCTCTATCGGCCCCGACGGTCACCCGGATGCTGAACCTGGACAGGTAATCTCGATTAAGGACAACGGGCAAATAACCGGCAATATCGATGTCCTCAGTGCCATCGTTCAAATGCCAACGCTTACCGAGCCAACGAATGTCGGCAACAGCTTAGGCCACTGTACACTCTCCAGTGGAACGACGACCTGGAACACCAATCGGCATTACAATAAGCTAACCGTCAAAAAATCAGCTGTTTTAGAAATCCAAGGGGATGTCACCGTCATGTGTGATGGGGATGTCAAATTCCAGAACAACGCCCAGCTCAGAATCCTCCCGAACGCGACGCTCACCTTCTACGCTGAAAAGAAACTCAGTTTTGCAAACCAAGTCGAAGTAAACGCCAACACTGCCGATCCGACGAAGCTCATCATACGATCGCGGGGAAGTGGGGCCAACGCCAACATCGAGCTCCACGATGAGGTCCAAATATATGCCACCATCGAGGCTCCGAATGGCGAGTGTTTGCTAGAAGACGAAAGTCGTCTTTACGGCACATTCCTGGGCCGTCACGTCACCATCGACGACGAGAGCCAATTTCATGTCGCCTGCCACAGTCCGAGTAGCAGTTCCACCTATCTTGTAGCCTGGGTCAGCGCGAGCAAGTAGGCCACCCTACCATCGCCCTGACAACGGACACCGAGCGTCAGATCAACAGACGTATGGAAACCCACGAACACGCACTGCGTTATCACCACCTGAAATGTCCGATAGGTAGACATGGCCATTTCTCTTGTTTGCCAAACCATTGCTTATATCGAATAGTTCAATCTGAAATACGTGATGGCCGATGCGGAGAAGACGCTCCCACTGCGCCGCCTCCATATTCGTGTCACCATCGAGACCGATAAAGGGGAAATACGATGCACGCCAATCCGAAGATATCCAGTAGCCTAGTCGCGACCTTGGTCATTTGTTGGCTACCGCAAGTCCTACATGCCGCCTACGTCGATACCGTCAATAACTACCATCCCGTTGCGTACTGGCGCCTCGGCGAAACGACCGGCTCCACGGCATTCGATGTTATTGGGACGCAAGACGGCCAATACCATGACGTGACACTCGGACAATCGGGCGCGATCGTCGGCGACAACAACCCAGCCGCCGGCTTCAGCGGTAACAGTTATGTCGAGATTCCACACAACGACGCCTTCTTGCTCGACACCGGTTCCATCCAGTTATGGTTCAAGGATACCGGAACATCGCCGAAGGCCGGTCTGTTCTCCAAAGATTCGCGAAATCGTGACACAGGGGGCCATCTGACCGTCTTGACATCGGGCCGTCGCGTCGAGGTCGTACTTCAGGACACCAAACACGACCATCGCGTTAAGTCAGATAAGCTTCAACTCGACACGTGGCACCAGGTGGTTTTCACCTTCGGTAACGAAGGAATGAAACTGTACCTCGACGATACGCTTGCGGATACCGACGCATACACCGGCGGCTTGGCGACGACATCCGGCGGGATCGGCAACTACGAACCCATCGCGTTGGCCGCCAACATGTGGACAAGCGGCGACAACATGGTCACACCACTGCATAATTACTTCTCCGGCCTTGTCGACGAAGTGGCCATCTATGATTACGCCCTCGCCCCCTCGCAAGTGGCGACGCTCTATCACGCCCAAGCGACGACCATCCCCGAGCCCGGCACGGTGATCCTTCTCGCCCTCGCGGGAATGTTCTTATTTCCTCGCTTTGGAGGAAGAAACTCCGCATAAACCCAGCCCACCGGCGTCACGACAGGCTCCACGGCTTCCCAACCACGAGACTCTAAGCTTGCCGCTTGGGGATGCTCGCAACACCGCCTCATTTCGAGGAAAAACCACCGAAAAGAAACCCCCTCAGCCCAACGCTTGAATTCTCCGACACTTGTCCGTAGTTTAAGGTCATTTGTCAGGCAGCTCGGACATGACAGGTATCGATCGTGTTGGCATCGGAACCGACTTGCACCGGCTGGCTCCCGGACGGCGTTTGGTCCTCGGCCACGTCGCCGTTGAGTATGAGCTGGGAGCTGTGGGGCACAGCGATGGTGACGTCGTCCTGCACGCGATTATTGATGCCCTTGCCGGGGCAGCAAGTTTGCCCGACATTGGCGAGATGTTTCCCGATACCGACCCGACCTACAAGGATGCCGACAGCGCGGTGTTACTCACAAGAACGCTCCGAACTGTGGAGACTCACGGATATGAGGTGGTCAACGTCGATGTGACCATTCATGCTGAGCGTCCCAAGCTCGGGCCCCACAAAGCAGCGATCCGCGATGAGGTGGCTCGACTCATGGCATTGCCGACCCCCAGGGTCAGCATCAAGGCCAAGACGAACGAGGGCTTGGATGCAGTGGGCCGGGGCGAAGCGATCGCTTGCACCGCCATTGCAGGACTTAAACATAGATGTTGATTCACGCGGATCGTGCCGTCAACAGAATCACAGGTTAGCGACACTCAACAGGAATGAAACCAGAGCCCATGTCCATCAGAATCTACAACACACTCACGCAAACCAAAGAAGCGTTCGAACCTGTCACACCCGGCCAGGTGGGGATCTACCTTTGTGGCCCGACCGTCTACAAGCCCAGCCATATTGGCCATGCCGTCGGCCCGATTATTTTCGATGCGGTCAAACGTTACCTGGTCTACAAGGGCTTCGAGGTGACGTGGGTCGTGAACATTACCGACGTCGAGGACAAGCTAATCGCCGAAGCCCAAGCGCAAGAACGATCGTCTTTGGAACTGGCCGAAGAGATAACCGCAAGCTACCTCGAAGCGATGAAAGAGCTCAACGTCACCGGCATCGACATCATGCCGAAAGCCAGTGAACACATCGGCGACATCATCGCCATGTGCGAACAGCTTATCGCCCAAAAGGCCGCCTATGTCTCGAACGGTGACGTCTACTTCGACATTACCGCAGACCAGGATTATGGTAAGCTGTCGCATCGCAAGCCGGAAGAGCAACAAGCGGGTATGCGCGATTTAGCCGGCGAAGAAAAACGTCACCCGGGCGATTTCGCTTTATGGAAAGCCGTCAAGCCAGGTGAACCGGCCGAAGTCCAATTCGACTCGCCGTGGGGTAAGGGCCGACCAGGCTGGCATATCGAATGCTCTGCCATGAGTGCCAAGTACCTCGGCAAGACGTTCGATATCCATGGCGGCGGTATGGATCTTATTTTCCCCCACCACGAGAATGAAATCGCCCAATCCGAAACCTGCTTCGACCAACCCTTTGTCAAATATTGGATGCACAATGGCTTGACCCGCTTCAATACGAAAAAAATCAGCAAGTCCGATACGGAGATGGCCAAAAGGATGGACGAGCTGAACCTCAGCAACTTGCTGGCCAACTACTCCGGCGAACTGTTGCGTTTCTTTGTCCTAAGCACCCATTATCGTCGCCCGATCGAATTCTCCGATCAGGAAATGGCCGCCAAGCGAAAAGGTTTGGACTCCTTCTATCGTCTGCTTGAACGGATCGAACGGATCACGGGCGACGACCCCTACGCGGGCGGTCATACGCTGGAACAATTGAAGCTAAACGATACCGACCGTCAGCAAGACTTCGTGCAGCAGTGCCTGAACCACGAGGCCCGCTTCCTTGAAACGATGGATGATGATTTCAATACCGGCGGCGCGATCGGCGTCCTTTTTGAGTTAACCACCGCCATCAATCGTTTCATGGACGAACACCGGCTCGAGACTGCCCCGAACGAAAGGGCTAAGCAGCTTGCTTCGGCGGCCGTGCAAACCCTGCGGTCGTTAGCGAAACTTCTGGGCCTGTTCGAGAATCGCGTCGCCCGATCAGGTAAGACCGGTGAAGAGGCAGATGACGACATGATCGACCGTTTGATGCGTATCCTGATCGAAATACGTGCCGAGGCGCGCAAGCAAAAACAATATGCGATCGCCGACAAGGTGCGCGACCTCCTGGCACAAAACGATCTCGTGCTCGAAGATCGCCCGGACGGAACCCTCTGGCGACGAAGCGAGTAGCCCAGAGATAAGAAAAAAAGTCGAAACAAACGCGTTGAAAAAGGAATAAGTCGATCAAGGATTTCCTTTTTCGGGGGTGCCGGGCTACTCTCAGGCCAAGGATGGTGAAAGTTTGACCAGTAAGACACAGGTTATTTGTGGTATCGATCCGGGTCTCCGCCTTACAGGCTACGGCGTTCTTCGCGTCGATGAAGACAATGATTCGATACAGGTTCTCGACGCAGGCGTCGTGCGATGCTCACCGGAAGGCCCCTTGGCCCTACGACTGGCGGAGCTGGCGACCAGCATCAACGAAGTCTTCGACGAGCACGGGATCGACCTTGTTGCCGTCGAGCAAATCTATTCGCACTACCAGCGTCCTCGAACGGCGGTTCTGATGGCGCACGCGCGGGGCGTTATCTTAGCTGAGGCGGCACAACACAACATTGAGGTCGCCCATTTGCCTGCCACCACCGTCAAAAAACATGTGACCGGCAACGGGCGGGCGACGAAGGAACAAATCCAACGCGCCGTTACCCAGGTGTTGTCGCTCGATAACATTCCTCAGCCGCCGGATGTCGCTGATGCATTAGCGATTGCTTTATGTGCGATTGGCGTGATGCAAAAACCGGCACGAGTCCAATATCTCAATGACGATCTGTTATCGACCTGAGGATTGTTATGATCGTTCGTCTAAGTGGTATCGTAACGGACGTCTACGAGACACACGCCGTCATCGACCGTGACGGCATCGGATACGAGGTACTCGTGTGCGGGTACGCGGTCGGTGAACTCTCCGCCTGTCGCGGCCAACAAGTCACACTCCACACACTCGAATACTTTGAAGGCAGCAGCACGGGCGGCAATCTGATTCCTCGCCTGGTCGGTTTTCTTCATACGGAGGACCGTGCTTTTTTTGAGCGTTTTATCACGGTCAAGGGCATGGGCGTCCGAAAGGCAATCAAAGCGCTGGCAGAGTCCACCGGCACCGTCGCAGCCGCTATCGAGTCTGCTGACAACAAAGCGCTTTGCCGACTCCCCGGTATCAGCAAGCGATCCGCCGACCAAATCGTGGCAGAAC